>Ga0209024_1000253_pt1 | contig 108268 bp, 95 predicted proteins | sample AutmiccommunBRH5_FD_187380 | JGI IMG/M metagenome (GOLD analysis project Ga0209024, IMG submission 187380) | Deep subsurface microbial communities from Mt. Terri, Switzerland - Autotrophic microbial communities BRH/5 (SPAdes) (version 2) | ecosystem: Environmental > Aquatic > Deep subsurface >...
TGCTCCACGCTCCTTTGAGCAAATCGTCTCCAGCTTGAACGAGGCACTCGATTCCTTCTCCGAGACCATCTGCTCAAACCTCTTTAGACACGCCAATTATACGACCGATTAAACGCAGAATGCTCTAGAGCGGCAATCGGGGTCACGGTGTCCGCACAGGGACCTTTCGCCCGTCAGGGATAAAGGGATTCGAATCACCCCAGGCAGGCCTGTTTTACGGAGTTCGGATCGGCTTCTCTGCGGAAGTGGACGAAAGGTAATCAGGCCTTAAAACACCTGTAAAACCTGCGCGATATCGGCCGAGCGGGTGGCGACATGGTAGAAGCGCGTTATTCTGGGCGGATTCCCGGAAACGCCGGTTTTGGCCTGTGCCTTGACCGGTGGATCCAAGAAGACACCCATGATGAACAAGAACTACCTGAAAAAACACCGTATTATCCGTGTGGGAAGTCTGGCCGCAGCCGGATCGCTGCTGGGCTCGACCCTCCCCCTCAATGCCCAATCGTTTTTCGATTTTGAGGAATCAACCGGAGGCTGGACTGCCCGAGCGAGCAATGCGGTCCTCGCCGTGGAAACGCAGCCCGAACACGCCACGAGCGGCACGGGCGTGCTGGCGATCACTGCTCCGTCCGGTGGATGGTATGAAGCGGCCAATGTGACGTTGCAAACAGACCATCCCGCCTATGAGGCGATTGTGGCTGGCCAGGGCAACGAAACACCGATGTCCCTCGCCTTTGACGTCATTCTGGATCCGCTCAACGACGGCGGCTATCGCGCCGATAAAGCCAATCCGTGGTTTGAAGTGAATTTCCGGATCGAAGCCGGTGCTGGAAATGACTTCCGTTCCCAATTCACCAATCCAGCCGGGATTGAGCAATGGCCCGAGGCACTGACGACTTACACCGCGGAGGTTCCAGTCGATGACATTGCGATTTCGCCAGGCTCGGCCATGACCCTGATCGTGATTTTCAATAGCAATGATGCGTCGAATTTCACGGTTTACCTCGACAATATTCGAGTTGCCGAAACCGGGAGTTCCGGTCCGGTGGAACCGGAAGCAATCGCAGAGGCGATGGCCTATTTTGCGGTGGAGAGCCATGATTACGAATGGATTCACCTGCCGGACAGCCTTGGCTGGTTCCATGCGGGCGACTTTCCGTGGATCTACAGTCTCGACCACGAATGGCTGTATGTTTTGGCGCAAGGAACATTTCCTGAAGGCGGCTGGTTTTATGACATCAATCGGCAAGACTGGTGGTACACCACGCCCAACGTGGACGGCGGCTATCCGTGGGTCCACACGCTGAAAGAAGGCTGGATCTACCTCGAGTAGCCACTGATCGTTCAACCTTGGCAGCGATCGATCGGACATCGATTGGCTCCCTATCCCTCTGATTTGCACACAGGTCTCCCCCGCCGGGGAGACCTGTCTGTGTCCGAATACGGAGCAGGCAGCGATTTCTGCTGTTCAGTGCTTGTGAAAAGCGCCAGCGTGCCAAGGTTTTCCATTTAATACGGCGGATGACCGGACGGAAATTCTCATGCACCTTTCCCTGCTCACGTTTGATCTTGGAGGCACTTTGATTCAGCCCTCGCCCACGGTGGGCGAAAGCTATGCAGCCGTTCTTCAGGCCCATGGATTTGCGGCCGACGCCGATCGAATTAACGCCGCGTTTCCCGCCGCCCTGCAGCAGTGGACTCATGATGCCGATCCACGCCATTCGCCCCGTGATGAGCGGGCGATTTGGCAACGGGTAGCCCGCGCCGCTCTGGCCGAAGAGTCGCTGCCGGACGCTGCTTTTGATGCCGTTTTCTCCGATCTTTTCGAGGCTTATGCGACGGGTGAACGGTGGGCGCTGTTGCCTGACGCATTGCCCGTTCTCCGTAATCTTCACCGACGGGGTTTCCGGATGGCAGTGATCAGCAACAGTGATTCGCGCATGCGCCGGGTGCTGGCAGACCTCGGACTCGACCACTTTTTCGAGGCCCTCTTTCTTTCAGGCGAGATCGGCTTTGAAAAACCGGATCCGAAGCTGTTTGCCCACGTCGCGCGAGTGTTTGAGCTACCGCCAGAACGCATCCTGCACGTGGGTGACAGTGTGCGGCATGATGCACAAGGCGCGGAAGCGTCCGGTTGGCGTCATTTGCTGATCAAGCCCGGAGAACGGACACTCGCCACCCTACCAGCGGTCCTTTAGTTGCCATGCCATTTCGTCGTTCCGTTGAAAATCTCATTGCCAATCTCCGCGGTTTGCCGGAATCGAGGAGCCGGATCCGCGACCGTGGAAGCAAGCCGCTCGACAGCCTGATCGAGGTTTGCCTCGAGCGATACAAGATCGGGCAGGAAACGACCGAGGAGATCATCATGCGCAACTGGCCTCGGATCGTGGGTGAACGCCATGCCGCCCGCTGCGCGCCGCTGCGGGTGGACGGGAGCAAACGGCTCCACATCGGGATCACCAATCCGGTGCTCCGGCGGGAGCTACAATTTCACGAAGATCGCATCATGACGGCTCTGCGCAGCATTGAAGGCTGCCAGGAAATTACCGGCATCGTCCTGCGGGCAGGCTGAGTCTAGTGGGCGGGTTACTGCGCAGCAAATCAGTTACCGTTGCGCAACCGCTCGATCTGACCGCGAAAGACTTCAACCGAATCGCCATAGCAGCCACGCAAATAGGCGAGCAGCTCCATCAGTTCCGCGGTGGGCGTGGCATTGGCCGAGTGTTCGAGCATCCGGGCGGCCTTGGACAGGCGAAGGGCACCGAGATTGGCACTGCTCCCGGCGATCGCATGGGCATCGCGAGCCGCTTCGACGTGATCGCCTCGCTGAATGGCATTGCGGAGATCCTCCAGCTTGGGCCCAGCCTCTTCAACAAACAGGTTGAGCAACTCCTCGATCAGCTCGGCGGCGGCGTCTTCCCCTGTTTCAATGAGCATTTCGATTTGCTCGTCGTCGATCAGAGGCGCTTGGGCAATGACTTGAAAATCCATGAAGAGAAGGGGGCGAGAACAACCGAGAGATGGGTTAACTGAATGTTCAAACGGTCCCACTTGCCAAGAGCAAAACCATTCAAGGCCAGCTTCACCGTAAGTATCTAATCGGCAGTTTTCCCTCTACATTTACCTCAAAAGTCACATTTCAAGAACCCTGCCCGATGCCGACCGCAATCGATAGTCTCTACGCTTCTTCCCTCACCCTTCGACTCCTCTGTGCCAAAAACGCGCCCTTGGTGCTGGGCTTTCTTCAGGAGGCATTCAAGGAACGCAATGTGCATGCCGTGGGAGAAGAAGAACTGGAACTCCTGCTCGAACGGCACTTGGAGGAGCATGCAGAATCCGAAAGCGAGCTCTCGTCCGAAAATCGCGCCAGGAACTACCTCAATCTCTGGTGTGGCGATGCCTGTCGTTACCTGCGCAAGGTTTTCTCGGAGGATCAGCAGTGCTTCGTTTACCAGCTGACCCAGCACAGCGAGAAGGCCCTCCAGTGGCTGCGCGAACTGCAAACGGGCCAGCGGCACGGGCATATGACCACCGAGTCGCGTTTCAGCCGGATTCTCAACGAATTCAAAACGCTCTCCCAACAAACCAAGGAGGACCCGCGCGCCCGGATCAATGACCTGCTGGCGCAACGCGACGCACTCGATGCCGAAATCCGCGAGATCCGAGACACGGGCCGCGTCAAAACCCTCGAGCCGACCCAAGTCAAGGACCGCCTGATCGACCTCGAACAGATGGTGGAAGCCTTTCTCGCCGACTTTCGGGCGATTGAAGATCGTTTCAAAGAGCAGGCCGGCGAAATTCACGAAATCTACCTCGACCGCAGCCGGTCCAAGGGCGACATCGTGGCTCATGCGCTCAATGCGGACGAAACACTGCGCAACTCCGAGCAAGGCAAGAGCTACTACGGTTTCCGCGCGCTCATCCGTTCGATGGAAAGCCGGGAAGAGCTCAATCAACTGGTGGCCGATGTCGCACGGCTGGCAAGCGAGGCGGGTACCGACGAGCGGGTGTTTTTGTCCCTGATGGACCGCCTGCTCCTTCAGGTCATGGTGGTGCAGGAAAGCTACCAAAAGATCGCCGCCCAGCTCCGACGCGTGGTCGAAGAAACCACTGCCCAAGACACCCGGCTGCTGATGGAATGGATCGGCGACATCAAGAAAGCGGCCATGTCCCAACGCGACGCGCCTCCCGAGGGTAACTTTACGGAAATCGACGAAGGCATCGTCTGGGCCAACCTGATGGAGGTCGGTCTTTACGAAAAGCGGGAAAGCGCCCGCTTCTCGCAGATGACAACGCCTCCGCCGGAAGAGGACCCCGAGGTGGCCAAAGCCGTGCTCAAGATCGGCAAACCGCTCGACCTCGAAGGCTACCGGCGCACGGTCGAAACCATTCTGGAGGCGCGGGACCAAATCGCCCTGCGGGAATTGCTCGAGACGCATGCGGTGCGCGAAGGCGCTGTCGATCTGGTGGCTTATCTCTGTGTGGCGGCGGATGACGCGCGCCACCTAATCGACGAACAGGCCACCGACCAGATCGACCTCAACCGCCCCGAACAACCCCGATTCGGCACCCTCAACCGAATTATTTTCCAACGTCAATGAGCGCAAAAATCAACCACCGCCACGTGCTGGCCCGGCTCGCCACCGGCCCGATTTACGAGAGCGACAACGATTACTGGCAGGCGCTGAAAAGCGATTTCGACCGGATCCGCGCCCACTATCTGGAAATGGGCCTAGTGCTGACCGTCGACGAGTCCGGGGGCTACGCCTATCTGCGCCAGGCGGCGGAAGACGCGGAGGAAGGCTGGACCGAAACCGGCGTTGCTCCCCTGCCCCGCATCTTGCGCCGAACCCCGTTGAGTTACCATCAGACGCTGTTCCTCGTTCTGCTGCGGGAGCGGCTTTTGCGGCACGAACAGTCGCCCGACACGGAAACAGCGCTCTACCTCGACGTTCCTGAAATCACCGAAATGCTGCGGCCCTATTTTCCGGAATCGAACAATGAGAAGAAGCTTTACGACAGCGTGCAGGCGCTGATTCGGCGGTTCGACGGACTCAACCTGCTCGCGCCGATGAAAAACCGCAGCGAGCCAATTTATCGGGTGGAATCGATCATCAAGGCCAAGATTCCGCCGGAATTGATTGCCGAAATCCGACAAAAACTAGCCGGCGAATCCGCACCCGAAACCGAAAACGCATTCGATGACGACGCAACAAGAGGTGCTTGAGTTCGCGCCCGACGCGGACACCGCAGGCTATCGCCTGCACGAACTGGCGGTCCACAACTGGGGCACCTTTCACGGACGCCCCTACGTCGTGCGCCCCGACGGCCGGACCGCGATCCTCACCGGAGGTAACGGCACCGGCAAGTCGACCCTGGCCGATGCGCTGCTGACGCTGCTGGTGCCCAATCGCAAACGGAACTACAATCAGGCCGGCCAAACGGAAAAACGCAGCGAGCGCAATGAACGGGATTACGTGCTCGGTGCGTATTCAGAAAAGCATGACGCGGCAATCGGCACCGGCCGCAAACAGTTTCTGCGCAAGGATACCGCAAGCTACTCGGTCCTGCTGGCGACCTTTCATAATGCCGACCTGAACTCCTGGGTCTCGCTCGCCCAAGTGCTGTGGGTGAACAGCGCAAACAAGGTGGAAAAAGCCTACATCACCGAGCCGCGCCGGCTGGCGATCGACGTCGAATTCAACCACCTCGACACACCGGCCACCTTCCGCCGCATCCTCAAGGACCGGGGATTGACTCTTCACGACTCGTTCGCGGCCTACTCGGATCGTTTTCACGATCTCCTCTGCATGCCCAAGGACAAGACGCCGATGGAGATATTCAATCAGGCGATCTGCATCAAGGACATCCACGACCTGACCTCCTTTATCCGGGAATTCATGCTCGATGACGGTGGTGCCGCCGAACGACTGGCCGCCCTCCGCCGCAACTTTGCAGAACTGCGGGAAACCAACCGCCGGATCGAAGTCGCCACCCGGCAACGGGACGCCCTCAACCTGATGCAGACCGATCACGACATGTTGATGTCACTGCAGCAGGAGCTCGATGAACTGAAACTGCGCGAAGAAACCCTCGCTCCCTACTTCGCCGAAGCATCGATCAAACTGCGGGAAGCGCTGGCCGACCGTCAGGCGACCCAAAAGGCGAAACTAAGCGCCGATCAGCTGGCGGTGGAAAGACACATGGCCGAGCTCCGGGAGAAGATCGCTTCGATCCGGATCGAGCTGGAAGGCAGCGAAGAAGGCCGACGGCTCAAACGGATCGAAGAAGCGCTGAAAACACTGGCCACCGATCGCGAGGTCCGGAAATCGGCGCGTCAGCGTTTTGAAGCGACTTTACAGGATTGGAAAACCGGGATGCGGGTGTTCGACGCGAGCAGTTTTGCGGAGATCCGTGAAGGGTGTGCCCGCCGAGCGCCCGAACTACAGGAACGCCTGAGCGCGATTGAGGACGTCGCCATTCCGCGCAAAAAGAGCGAGAAGTTCGGCTTGGCTCAAAAGCAGACGGAGCTGGAAACGGAAGAACGTTCCTTGCTCAGCCGCACGAGCAACATTCCTGACCGCAACCTGCAAGCGCGCGCCTTTATTCTGGAGAAACTGGGACTGAAACCGGCCGATCTTCCCTTCGTGGGAGAGCTGGTTCAGGTCAAACCGGAGGAAGCAGCCTGGACCGGAGCGGTCGAACGCCTGGCCCACGGTTTTGCCCTCTGCCTGGTAGTGCGCCGGGAGTTGCGGGAACAGGTCGACGCCTTTGTTCATGCGCATCGCCAGCGGGGTCTCGTGGTTTATCACGCGGTGCCGGAGACCATCGGTGCCGCCAATCCGCGCCTTTCTAACGAATCCGTCGCCCATAAGCTGGAGATCAAATCCGGCCTCGGGGAGATCGGCCGCTGGCTGGAAGTCGAGATTGGCCACCGTTTCGATCACATCGCCTGCGTCGACACCGGCAGCGCCTTTCAGCAGGCGGCCAACGCGATCACGATCAACGGCCTGATCAAACAGAAAGGCAGTGAACGCCGCAAAGACGACCGCGGTGACATCGCCGATGCGCGCAATTATGTGCTCGGCTGGGACAACCGGGAAAAACTGACCGCGATCACCAAGGAATTGAAGGGTCTTCGCGAAGGGCTTGCCAAGCTCGATCGCGAACTCCAACAGCTCGAAGAGGAGCGTAAGAGCCTCCGCAAACGGATCAGTGCCGGGGAAAAACTGACCACCCTCTACACGGACTTTGCGGAGATTGACTGGGAATCGGTGGCCAAGGCGATCGATGAACTGGAGGCGGAACGTAAACGAATCCAGAGCGGGTCCAATCGTTTGAAACAGTTGGAAAGCGAAAAGGCTGCTGCCGAATCCCAGCTCAAGGTGGCCGGAGAACAGGAGAAAAGCCTGATCGGCCAACTCGCGGTTCTCTCCCGGGAGATCGACAGCAACACAACCGAGCTCAGCGGTGCGCGGGAACTGGTGGCGACCTGCGAACGCGCGGCCGAGAGCGAGCCGCGATTTGCCGAATTCCGTTCCCGCTACCGTGCGATCACGGACTCGCTCGCCTTTCCCCTCACCGATTTGGGCAAACTTTCGGAGGCGCGGGAAGATGCGCAGCGAGCAATTGTGAGCCGTCGTCGCACAGTGCGGGACGATTTCGACAAGCGCTCCCAGCGTATTCGCCAACAGATGTATGAGTTTCAACGGGCGGCGGAAAACGAGGAATTCAAGGACCGCTTGGCGGGAGACTTTTCGATTCCCGGCTACAACGAGCGTCTGTGGGAACCCTTTGCCGCAATCCGCCAACAGATCCTCGGCGAAGATCTGCCGAAAAACCTGCACCGTTTCGAGTCGCTGCTTCATTCCACAATTACCGACGACGTTTCAGTTTTCGATTCCCTGCTCGAAAGCCACGCCACCCGAATCGTCAGCAAGATTGAGGAACTCAACGAGCAACTCCGGCAAATCGACTTCGACCGTCGGGAAAAGACCTTCATTCAGCTCGTGCCCAGCCGCGCGGAAGAAGGCGTGGTGCGTGAGTTCCGCCACCGGCGGCGGCAGGCGCTGCAAGATTCGCTCAACGCCACCACCGATCGCGAGGCCCTGAAGGAACGTTACCACCGCATCGAGATGCTGCTGATCTGGCTCGATGAAGACCCGCTACGCACCCTCAGGGTGATCGACGTGCGCAACTGGTTTGTCTTCCGCGCCGACGAGTTTTACCGGGAAAGCGGTGAGCACCGGCAGAGCTACAGCGGCGCGTCCGGGAAGTCCGGCGGGGAGAAGAACCGCCTCGCCTCCACCATTCTCGCAACCGCAATCGCCTACCAATACGGCATCTCCGTGCGCAACCGGCAGACGGAGACTTTTCGCCTCGTCGCGGTCGATGAGATGTTCAGCAAGACCGACGATGAATTCTCGGCTTACCTGCTGGAGCTCTTCAAGGAGTTCCACCTTCAGTTACTCATCATTCAGCCGCTTGATGCCAAGATCCACCTTGTGCAGAAATACGTGGAGCGCTACCACATCGTGACCAAACGGGGCGAACATTCCGCCGTCCACACCCTCTCGGTTCAGGAATACAACACCTTGCGCGCGGGAGCATGATTCGAGCTGCGGATCTTCGCCGGCGGGCGACCAACAAATACCCCGAGGTGGTCGAACGCCTCCTGCGGAAAGAGAATCCGTTTCCGCTCGAATTGCCTTATCGACGTATTCAAACCACCGCTACCCGTGAGGTCATCCTTGAGGAGATTGCGGTGCTGCAAGGCGAAAGCAAAGAACAGCTCGGGTACGGTCTGACGATCATCTGGACGGAGGTGAACACGGTGAAATACGGTCGCAACCGCATTCCAGGGAAGGTCTTTTTCGCGACCGAAGCGGATTTCCTCCTCTACGTGGAGAAATCCGCCGAAGTGGAAACCATCCGGACGGCAGCGGAGATTCTTGTCGGTGCATTTCCGGAACTGGCGGATGAACTCCCTCGCTGTTGGAAATTGCTGCGCACGGGCGATTTCCTCTTTTGGCAGCGGGTCTGTCAGGTACTGCGCTTCTTTCGTGAACAGCCTTTTCCCGAGCGTCACGCCCGCGAGTTGCCCATTCCCATTCCGACCAAGTTCATCGGGGAGAATCGTTCCCTATTGGAAAGATTGTTACAGATCGTCGCGCCGCACAGCCTCCGGGAAGATGGTGAGACTTTTGAGGATCGCATCGGACTGAAAACCCCGGAGTCGCTGGTGGAGTGCCGGCTGCTGGACGATGCGTTGTTACCCGACTGGAAGTTTCGTCAGCTGACCATCGGGGTGAGTGACCTGGCGCATCTGGAAGTGGTTCCGGCGACCACTTTTCTGATTACCGAAAACCGGACCAACTTTCTGACGCTCCCGCCTCTTCCCGCGACGATTGCCCTCCAAGGCCAAGGTTATGCCGTCAGCCGCCTGAAGCGGGTTCCTTTTCTGAACGAACGACGCCTCCTCTACTGGGGCGATCTTGACGTGCAGGGTTTTGAAATCCTCGCGGTGCTGCGTCAAATCTTTCCCCAGGTCGAAAGCGCATTGATGAGCGCCGACATCTGGCACCGGCTAAGCGATTTTCGGCAAGCGGGCGTGCGGAGTCGCAATCAGCCCCAACGGTTCCTGCCTTACCTGCATCCCGAAGAAATCGCGCTCTTCGAGCTCCTCCAGAGCACGGACCAGCGCCTTGAGCAGGAGCACATTCCACAGGCGGAAGCGGAGGCTTGGTTTCGACAAGCAATCGCTCAGGAATGAGCTAAACGCTCCAGCAGGTAGCCGGTCAACCAAGCGATTGAGAGGCCCCAGCCAAAGCTCATCAGGGTTCCGATCAGGATGTATTCGGCTTCCTTACGGGAATGTTTGGTCAGCTCGCCAACCCGAAAAACAGATTTGGCGGCGACGAGAAATGCCACCGCTTCCGGTCGACCGATCAGGACAAAAAAGAAAATCAGCGCTCGCTCGAGTTGTCCAATGACACGGCCCCCGTCGCGCAAACCTTCGCGAAGCTGATCGGCGTCTTGAGTGGCGCGGTTTTCGCGGGGATCGATCTGGATCTGTGCCAGCAAACCGGAAGTTGTCATGCCGATGACCAAACCGCCCACCCGCACGGTCACAATCAAACCACAGCCCAGCAGCAGCAATTGAGGGAAGGTGCCTCCCAGTGTGTGGTGGAGGGCATTTTCAAAAGCGCCGCCGGTCGCATACCATCCAGTGAGACCAAAAATCACGGCGATGTGAGCCGCTTGATCCCAGATAAAGAGACGACTCGCACACCAGCCGCGCCGGAGTCCCCAGAGCTTCGCTGCATCCAAAAGCGCATGGGTGCTTCCGATCACCAGCGGAATCAGCCAGTTGCGCCAGTCGCCCGCCAGCGCCCAAGAAAGGACCGAGACGAAGGCGATGTGTTTGGCAAAAATCCCCGCGTTGGTCTTTTCCGCGACATCGCGATCACTTTGCAGGACAAAGTCCGCCAGCAGGTGGGCCAGCAGCAGGCTAAACAAGAGAGTAATGACAGGATCCATTCGATTGAGGTAATTTTATGGCGCGATCAGAGTGTGTTTCCAGCGTGCCCAGAGACGCTAAACAATGAATAGCGTTCCTAGAGACGCTAGAACTTAGAGACCTTCTCCCTTTCACTTTCAGCGGAAACCTTTCTCCCACCACTGTAGCACGCTTTCGACCGCACTCCAGTCAGCCTTGTCCAGATGATCGGCCACGGTACGTTGTTGAAGGGGCGGCACAAATTCTCTTCCGATTTGCTCCTGAGTGAGATCCCGCAAAGCGCCGTAGACCGCCCATGCCTGTTTGGCTGTCCAACGTTGGATAAGCGCGTCGAGCAGGATCATAACGACATCCGCCGCCGCCTGATCCTTCGCCTTCAAACCGATCAGCCCCAGCCGACATTTGGACTTTTCGAGCCGATCAAGCGCCTCGCCCGAAGCGATGAAGGCCTCCCCTTGACTTTGCGAGATGTGGTCCCAATCCAAGGATTCGACCGAACCAATGCCTATACCCACCCGCGTGTCCCATGACTGCCCATCCCGCGCTTCGCCGCCACACAGATGCGCGCGAAACAGTACGGCCGCCCGCAAAGCGTGGGAGGATGCGCCGACCAGCATCTGCCAGCTATCGCCGCGGAATATGTCGATAGCGGAAAGGGCGACGTCCGGTAAGGCGGTCTTCACCGCTCGGGCCGCTTCATTGAGGGAATCGAGCAGCTCCTGAGGTTTCGATGAAGAGCGGGTGGAACCGACCACATCTCCGGTCAAAACCGCAACCTTCGAGGACGGCACTTTAGGGAATTTATCAGAAGCAGAAGGCATCAGCAGCGGGCATGCTCCGAATTAAGGTTTGGGAAAACGAGGAGACACACTCAGGGGTTCGCCGGGAACCAAGTTGATACAATCTCCCAGAGCGGAGATGTCGTCGTTAATCCGAAGTTCGACCTGAATGGGCCCAGACAAACCTGCGAGCTCCAGACGCCATTCGCCAATCCCGGAGGCGCGCAGAGGCACGCCTTCCTCCCAATTGAGGGGAGCATCCCCACGGGCGTAAAGCCGATTGGAAATCCCGACAAAGGCCTTCACGAGGAGTAGCCCCTCTTCACTCCCGATTGTTTCCATCACAGGCCGGGACAAAACCTCCTCCGGAGCAAAAAGCGTCATTTCGTTTTCAACAGCTTTTTCCTGTCGGACGGGTTGCTTGCCGGGGCGCTTGGACGCAGGAGCCGGTTCCACATGGAGGGACTCCTCACTGGAAACAGTCGGGGGGTCCCGGTCGCTATCGCTCTCCACACCATCGGTAAGTGCCGGTTCCTGATCCGAGATGGGATGCGGATCTTCTTCGGCCAGAAAGGCAGTCGGTGCATCCTCAGGCTCCTCGACCCAATCGTCAGCCAAATCGTCTGACAGGGTCACGGCGAGTTCCTCGGCAAGCGGATCTTCCGTCCATTCCGCTTCCGCTGAAAACGCATCCGCCGTCTCAAGGCGTTCCAGCAGTGTATCCAGCTTTTCGTCACGAGTGAGATTTTCCGTCTCCATCACTTGCCGTAACGCGACCCATTCCTGCCGAAGCGCTTCGACCGTCGATTCCAGGCGAGCGATGTGAACGCCCTTCCCTTCCCCGACTTGTTGGGACTCGGCCAACTGCGCCAGTTGCTCCTGAATGAATTGAAGCTGCGGAAGCGTAGCTTCGGCCCCCTTTCCGGACGCGGGTTGGGCGTTTTTCACGTCCGCGGATAGTTGTTCAAGCCCCGCGGCCAGGCGCTCGAGCGTTTCGGCCCGCAAGCGATCAGCAATCCCCGCGAGGACGGTGAACTTCTCTTCGAGACGATCGGGAATCTGGCGGGCAACAAGGATTGATTTCGACGCATCGGTGGCCGTGTCTTCCACCCGGTGGACCAGCTGATCGAGCCGAATCATCGCCTCGCGAAAACTCTCCGGCGCACGGGCTTCGGCTTCCTGGCGCGCATTCTGGGCAAAGAGATAGTCGATGAAATACGCCGCCAGCGGCAGCAAACCACCGAGTACCACGCAGAGGGCAAGGCCGAGTGCGAGCTGCACAGTAAGCGTATCGCGGTTGTAAATCGCCAGCCACACGGCGAGGCAGGTAAGCAGGCAATCGCCGATCCAGCTGGAAATGCGCACGGCCTGCGCGAAAACGGTTCGATGGCTCATGAGAAAGTAGCAAGCAGATTTAGAGATCACCCGGGTGGCGGACGAGCAGAAAGGCAGCCCCTCCATCATGCTGATCCAACCAAGGCCGGCTCAAGCGGGTCTGGGTAAGAACAAACTCAGGATGCGTGGCTAAAAATGCTTCCACCACTCCTTCATTTTCCTCCCGTTCCAGGCTGCATGTGCTGTAAACCAAGCGTCCCCCCCCTTTTACCAAAGCGGCCACGTTGTTCAGAATGCTTAACTGGGTCGACTGCAGGGCGGATAATTGCTCCGGAGACAGCAAATGGCGCACATCGGGACGCCGTGCGATCACCCCGGTATTGGAACAAGGCGCATCGATCAGGATTCCGTCAAAACGCTCCGGACAGCCCGCATGCTGGAGCGCTGCGGCCGTAAGGGTGATCAAATCGGCCGGCAACAGTGTCAGGTCGATTCCGGAAGGCGCGACCGCGAGATTGTCCCGCAGCCGCGCGAACCGCGGTCCCGGAAGGTCTGCCGCGACGAGCCGGCCACCGCCCGTCCATGCCCGGAGCAGTCCGCGCGATTTACCGCCGGGGGCCGCACACCCGTCGAGAATGATTTCCCCCGGTCGGGGAGCGAGCAACGCGGTCGGATGACGCGCAAAAGGGTCCTGAATATAAGCCGCCCGCTCATTCAGCAAAGGACGCAAGGTGCTCCACGGGCAACCACTGACGTCAAAATAACCCTCCCAAGGCGTGGGCTGCCAATCGGGGGGAACGGCACCGGGCTCCTCCCAGCAGGCATAGATCGGCAGTTCATTCTGGTTCCAATCAGCCAAGGCGCGGGTGGCCTCAAGGCCGAACTGCTCCCGCCAACGATCGAGCAGCCAGCCGGGTTGTGCGGATTCGGGAGACGGTTCCTTCACGGCTGCGGCTTCAGCCAAGCGTCGCAGAACCGCATTGACCAACCCCGCCTCGCCGATGCTCAGGCGGGTTTTCGCCAGACCGGCGGCATGATGCACCACCGCCGGCTTGGAGGCTTCCGAGGCGGCCCACAGTTCATAAGTCGCAAGCAGTATCAACGCTCTTAAACGAAGCCTCGGGGGGCGGCGCAAGAGGGGCTCTACGGCTTCGTTAATGGCATGCCTCCAACGCAGAAATCCATAAAAAAGTCGCTGTGCACGACGCCGTTCGGCCTCGTCTTTATTTTCCCATGACAAAGGAATTCCCTCGACCTTTGCAGGCTTTCGTTCAAACTCTTCGACCGCCCGCCAAGCCAGTTCCCAAGCCGATGTTTTACCGATAGCGGGTGTTCTAAACTTTTGTTTGACCAATGGAACGGGGGGTGACTGGATGCATGGTTTGAAAACCTCCGACTAGATACGTTTATGAATCAGGAAGCAATCGATTTGCTCATCCAAAAAACCCCCCGGCTGAAGCGTTACCGCGCCAAACTCGAAGCCATGCAACCCGGCAACTACTGTGTGCATCGCTCTTGGGGTATGGGGAAAATTCAGGGATTTGACGCTCAGGAAAACAAGCTGATCATCGACTTCGAAGAAGGACAGGAGGGCCATGCGATGGATCCTACCTTCTGCGTGGATAAGCTGGAGGTCCTCAACGACAATGACATCCTGGTGGCCTCCCGAAAGGATCCCGAGCGCATTCAGGAAATGATCAAGAAGCGTCCCGGTGACGTGATTGTTGAAATCCTTGACTCCACGGAATCCAAATCCGCGACCAACACGGAATTGGAAAGCACCTTGGCCCGCCTGCTCGGCTCCACCCGCTATAAGAAATGGTGGACGCAGACGAAAAAGGCACTGATCAAGGATCCACGGATCGCAGTTCCCTCGAAAAAGACCGATCCTTACGTGCTGCGTGACGAGCCGGTGAAGCCGGAGGACGAGATTCTGGAGGAATTTTTCGAGACCAAGGCACCGAAGAAAAAGATCCTTCTCGCCAACCGGCTGGAAGAGATGTCGCTCAAGCACCAGGATATCGAACAGGCCTTGCCCGACGTTCTCAAGGAACTGACCGCATCGCTGGCCGAGACCAAGCAGCTCAACCCGGGCCAGCGCCTTTATGGGATCTGGATTCGCAACGACTTGGCCCGTTTCATCCATTCGGATGTGGAAGTGCTGGAGCCGACTTCGCACTCGATCATCATGGCCTCGCCCAACCTGCCCGAGCTCGCTGACCAGATTCCGGCCACCCATCACAAGCGGTTTATCGATCTGATCAAGCGGACTTACACGGAAGAATGGGATCGCCATGTGTTTGAGCTGCTCAAGCACAGCTCCGGCAAGTTTACCGCTGAGTGCGTCAATTTCCTCTTGGAACACGGTTTCGAAGAAGAGATTTCCAAGGTGTTTCAACGCTGGCTGGTCGAGCAAAACCTCAAGGGCCCGGTCTTGGCGTGGATTCTCAAGAATCGCAATACCCGCAAATACTCGAAGATGCTCAGCCCGATGATCGCACCGCGTCTACTCAGCGCGATTTTCTGGGCGATCGATTACGAGGCACTTCAGACTGCAGGTACCCGCCGAATCCCGCTCGCAGATCAACTGCTTGAAGATCCGGACCTGATTGCAGACCTGCTTTCAACGGCGACGCCGGAAACAGCTCACGATCTTGCCCAGACGCTCTTGCTCAATCAAGGCTTCGAAGATCTGTCGAAAAAGTCCCTGCTGGCCCGCTTTATCAAGATCTTCCCCAGTATTCAGCAATTGGTTTCCGGCTCCGATGAAGCCGCCGATATCACGATTGAGGGCCTGATCGTTTCCAAAGAGAGTTTTGAGAACCGTAAGAAGGAGTATGAAAAGCTCGTTACGGTCGATATCCCCCGGAACAAGGTGGACATCGCCGAAGCCCGCGCCCACGGGGACTTAAAGGAAAACTCCGAATACAAGATGGCACGCCAGGAACAGGATATCCTGCTCTCACGGAAAGCCGAGCTGGAGCGCGACATCAATCGCGCCAAGGTCAGCGACTTCAGCGAAGCGCCACTGGAAAATGTTGGCATCGGGAGCACCGTTGAAGTCTTGCAAACATCCTCCGGCACCACCCACCGCTATGCAATTCTGGGGGCTTGGGATAGCGATCCTGCCCAGAATGTACTCTCCTATCAGACACCACTCGCGCGAGCCCTCACCGGTCGCCAGGTCGGTGAAGATGTCGAAATCGAAGTAGAGGGGCACAAGGATCACTGGCGCATCCAATCGATTGGCCGCTGGATCGATCAAAAATAAAACCGCCCGAAGGATTACCTGATCTTTCTTTTTAAGCCCGGCCAAAGCCGGGCTTTTTTTTAGGGTGCGCCTTCGATGCGCCAGTCACAATTTCTGCCACCGGAGAATAAGAGGCGACCCGTGCTTCAACCTTGTCTGGGCTTGCCATTCCGATCAGCCGCCGATCCCATAAGCGGCCGCAGCTATGAGCGAAACCGTTGAACTTCTGAAACTTCTGGCTGATCCTACGCGCCTGCGGCTCATCCACCTGCTCCAAGGCGACGAGCTCAGCGTGGCCGAACTGCAGGAGGTACTGAATATGGGCCAGAGCCGTATTTCGTCTCACTTGGCCCTCCTCCGCCAAGCCGGGACGGTGGTCGACCGCAAAGATGGCAAACGGAGCTTCTACCGCTTGGGACGCGGTCTTTCAGCAGCGGGGCGACGCTTGCTGGACACCACACTGGAAACGACCCGTGACGAAGAAGAGATCGTGGAAGACCGCCGCCATCTGGAACGGATCCTTGAGCGGCGACGGCAGCAATCAGAGCAGTATTTCAATGAAGTGGCCGGACGGCTCGGAAAGAATTATTGTCCCGGTCGCTCGTGGGAAGCAATTGGGCACTTTCTTCTCTTCCTGACCCCCGCGATCGACATTGCGGACTTGGGAGCAGGCGAAGGCGTGCTTTCCCAGCTGCTCGCACGCCAGGCCAAACGCGTGTGGTGCATCGACAATTCCCCTCGCATGGTCGAGGTCGGAACAGAGTTGGCCCGCACTCACGGCATCGACAACTTGGAATATCGACTGGGGGACATCGAGGCCGTGCCCCTTGCCCCGGAGAGCGTGGACTTGGCGCTGCTCAGCCAGGCGCTTCACCACGCACAGCATCCTCAGAAGGCAATTTCAGAAAGCTTCCGGATTCTTCGGCCCGGTGGACATGTCGCGATCATTGATCTGCTGGAACATCAGTTTGAACGTGCCCGCGAACTCTACGCTGATCGCTGGCTTGGCTTCACGCACAACCAGATTTACGCCTACTTGGCGGATGCAGGTTTCACGGGGATTTCAGTGGAAACAGTATCCCGCGAACCTCAAGAGCCTCATTTCGAAACGATTTTAGCCCGCGGCACCAAGCCGCTGTGACTGTTTTCCAAAGGAAGGACTTCGCTCACTCCGGATCGGAGGCCACCACTACGTTGATCCGATTGGTGCCTCGCAATGTAAAGCCGTGCGTCTCAGCCAGCTTCTCCTGAAGCAGCGCAATGCGTTCAAGAATCGCCTCCTGGCGCGCCAGAACCGGATCCACAGCCCCGTTGACATAGGAAATATCCCGTTTGTTCGCAGCGGGATTGTTGGCAAAAATATATTTCAAGGCTCCCTCGTAGGCGGCAATGATTTCACGGTCCACCGCAAGGTAAGCCATCACCGCATCGTAAAAATCCTCGCAGACTTCCTTCTCCGGGACCTCCAGTTCAAGAAGCTCGGCATAAATGCGTTGGTGAGTCTGGCGCAGTTCGGCAAAGTTCTTTTCCACTACGGCCCGCTCCAAGCGTTCGCCTGCGTACCACGGGGCGAGTGTTTCCCACCATTTCTCAAAGGGCGCTTGAGAAACTTTCAACCGTTCCACAAGCCGGTCATTAAATGCAATTACCGACTCGTCTGCCTTGCGCGCTTCAACACAGCTGATGCACAGCACGCACAGAATCAAAGGGGCAAGTATCAACTTTTTCATGGGTCGGGGATCAACCCCGGGAGACCGAACAGATGCGGTTTACACCAAACAACCTGACCCTTTTCCGCCAAAGGTCGAGCCGAAACGGAAATCCCCTAACCCCTGACCTGAAGATTTTTCCTCATCCTGAGGCGTTACTTTACCCGCGGGCAGCGCACCAGCGTGCATCCCACACAGCCCATTCCGCGAGCTTGTTCTGGATGAATGCAATGACCGCGTCGTTTTGAGCTTTTCCGTTACCTGTCACCTCCATCGGCTCCCCCAATGCCATGTGCACCGGTCGGTCGGGATAGAGTGGACCAAAATCTTTGAGCCGTTTGCCTTGGCTCCAGGCATCTGTTTTAACCGCGAGCGGAATTACCGGTACGCCAGCAGCTCTCGCCAGTTTCACTCCGATCGAATTAAATTCTTCCGGCCGAAACGCTACAGCTCGCGTGCGTTGGGGGAAAATGATGACAGAAATTCCCCGCTGGAGCCGTTCTGCCCCCCCATCGATAACAGTTCGAAGGTCGCGACGTGGATCACTCCGTCCGACCACGATCGGATCCGTGGCCCGCATCACGTGCTTGAAGACCGGGTAGTCGATGAGGGCCTGCTTAACGACGAAGGTAATGTGCCGATAAGGCAGCATCAGGTAGGGAGGCAGAAATGTCTCCGTCGTGCTCATGTGATTACCGATGATGACACACGGCCCCTCGAATTGGTTGAATACTTCAAGGTTTTCAATGATCACCGGAACGCCGCAGGCTTCGAATGCCCGGAGGATCCGCCCGGAATACTCGCCCCAAATCGCCAAGCTGAGACGCCCTTCGCGGCCAAATTCGGCACAACGAAGCACGGTGGCAGCGACCCGCGCATAAAAACCGAGGCTGGGATTCAGTCGGGCCAATCCGCGCACACGCGGGCGGGGCGTGGCGTACGAGGCCTTCAATTCCGCAAGCAGTTCAGCACGCGTGGTCATTGTTCGGAAGGCTGCGCCTTGCGGCGATAGAGTTCCGGATTGAGACTGGGGTCGTTGTACATCTTGAACTGGAAATAGACTTTGAACCGCCGCTCCCCTTCCGCAATTTCCTCGAGAAAGCGCGCTAATACCATTCCCAGATCACTCCGCTGCAGGCGAATGGTCGCGAGTTTTTGAGAACAGCGCTCACGGTGTTCAGAAGTCGCATCCTCACGGGCTACCTCTTCGGCCATGTGATAACTCTTCAGCGCCATGATCGACAGGCGGTCGATCATCATGCCTGGAGTTTCCGAATTGAGCGGTGCATCCTCATGGGGGGGAAGGATGGACATTACAAACACATCCATCTTCTCCATTGCGTTGTTACGAAGCTGGTTATGGTTATCAATCGCCCGCTTTGCATCGCAAACAAGAACCGGTCCGGCATCGGTGCGGCGGGCTTTGTCTTCCTCGTGCCAGAGGCTGAAATTGTGCCAATGGTTTTCCTGAACGAGGACAAGCCAAGGGTCTGCCTCGTCTCGCCTCATCTCGTGGTGCCAATCACGGGTCCAACGTTCTTGGGCGGCAAGGATGGCTTGGGCTGATATAGCGGGAGCACTCATCTTCGGCATGCTCATTGGCGGATGCTCTCCGGGGCAACTCCGAAGTTCAGCCTTTGTCGTTACGCCGTTCTCCTCCCCGATTCCGTGCGAGGCGAGCGGCAGTGCGAAAAACAGCTTCAGCCTCCGGCCAGTTTTCCGGAGCGTCATAACGCAATGTGAGCAGTTCCCGGTAGATACGAGCCTTTTCAGGATCTCCGCCAGATCCTGTTTCCAGCCGTTGCAGCCATTTGCCAGCCCGACGGCGGATGCGGTTCCCGCGGGCTGATAATTGAAGCCTCTGCTTGATCAAGATCCACGAAAGCAACGCTCCCAAAGCAATGAGGATCAGCCCCGCCAGGATGCGAACCGACGCCCCCTCAATCAGCAGCCATGCCCCGTTTCCCGAAAGCAGATCGCGGAGGAAACGAACACTACCCTTGAAGGCTTCTCGCAATCCGTCCCACATCTTCTGGACAGTACCCCGCAGGCCCGCCACCAAATCGCGCTGCTGCCGTTGGTCGAAATTGACGATCCGCCGGTACCACAAAATGCGGAGGCTATCGAGATACGCTTCAAAGGAACGCTCATTTCGCGCCTCGACCGACTGATTACGGGTCGGATCTTCAGTTGCAGCGACCCCCGGCCGGCCGCTCCCAGGAGTCGGATCCACCCGCAGCCAATGCCCACGCCCGTCAAACAGCTCCACCCAAGCATGGGCGTGGGCATTGCGCACCATGAAGTAGTTCTCAAATCCATTCCAGTCGCCCCCGTGGAAACCCGTGACCAGCCGCGCAGGAAAACCAGCTTGCCGCGCCAGCAGAACGAAGGAACCGGCGAACAGTTCGCAGTGCCCACCGCCTTCACTAACCATCCAGCGAGCAAGCACATTCCCCGCCCCGTCAGGAATACGGGTTGAAAGCGAATAATCATGCCGTTCCCGCAGCCAGGCAGTGGCCCGGGTCGCAAATGCTTCAGCCGAAAGAGAGTCTTCGCCCATGATTGCGTTGTTTACCTCATCGAGGATTGTCAGCGTTGCTGCGTCCTCAGGCACAGCCAGAGTGGTGGCAGGGTAACGCCACGCGGCCGAAGATCCGGTTAAGCCGGCGGCTTCCGGATTCCGGACAATCAAAGCCTGATCGGCGTTGGTTGCGGGCAAGCGGTCCGTTTGCACCAGTTGCTCCATCTGATAAAAGAGCACGCTGCCCGGCACTTCGCGCAGTCCGAGTGTGTGCAGCCATGCATTGTAAACGAGGTCTTGACGCGACTGAAAACGGATGCTCGCAAACTGCCCGGGGAGCGGCAGAAAACGGGCCACGCCGCTTTCAAAATAGACCGTCCAGCGCTCCTCTGAATCCGGCAGCAACCCATTGTGATTCACCTCGAGCAGATAATCACTGAACTTGCGGTTCATTTCACGCGCCGATTCCGAAACGCTGAACGCCCGTCCATCATAGGCGTCGAGGGCAAGCATTCTCCAGTAGGGAACTTCCGCTGGACGGTCCCCAAAAATATCGACCCGTAACGCCACCTGATCGTCCTGAATGATACTGACGACGTCGCCAAATGAGACGGTCTCGTTGAATCCACTCAAGCTTTGCTGTGCCTGTAACCGTAAGAAAGGCAGCGCTTGGCCCAGCTCAAACCGGGGCAGCAGGACAAACATCAAGCTCGCACTGGCTGCCATCCCCGCAAAAAGCACTCCGCCAAAGGCTAATAACCGTCGATCCACAACCTGCCGCATCCTACGCAAAAATGTGCTCCAGCGAAATCGTCTCCACGGATCCTCGGGAATGTCCATCGCATGAGGTGAAGCTGTCTCACTCAAAGTCGCCGTAAACAGCACCAGCATGGCCACTGGTGTGAACAACAGCACTTGGAGCGCAAACGAGAGCTCCATGCTGAGCACACCCGTGACAACAACCACAAACAGCCCGAGAAGAACCAGTTGCAGATCGTGCCGGCGACTGCGGTATTCGAGGGCACGGAAGGTAAGCAGCAGTACAATCGCCCGGACCAGAGGTGGAATAAAATCCACCCCTGAGAGGAAAAAGTCGCCCAGAATCACGAGAAGGAGGAAGCCGGGCAGCACTTTCCAGATGCTCCTCGGAATGCAGCCAGGCAACTTCGGAAATAGCAGCGTTGCGCCAATTGCGGTCATCGCTACGCCGACGAGCAGCTCTGCGCCAAGCGCGAGCGTAAGCACGCTTCCCATCGAGATGAGAGCGAGTAGTCCGCCCAGCAACCACTTCAGCTGGAACAGCTCCCGTGGGTTAAGCTTCGCCGACGCGTTCTCCATCGATCCAACAGGTGACCGTTACACCGTTACCCGGTTTAAAGTTGAGCGGAACAAGCGGACGCGGTGCCACGCCGGTCGGCGCGCGTTCCACCCGTTCAAGTAATGCAAGTTCCGAAAGAAACCCATGCAGATCCGCAAGCCGTCGAATGGGAAGTGGCGGACGACCATTGACCACAATCGCTCCCAATCGCCCCTCCATAAAAAGATCTTCAGCCAACGTTCCGGCAAAAGCGCACAGTCGTTCAAACTGAAGATCGTCGGGCCAGAGAGTCGTCCGGGTTGCAATCAACAAACAGAAGTTGGCTTCACCTTCTTCCGCCAATTCGCGAACCTGCAGTTTTTGCCGCCGGGCCGACGCTTTCCAATGCACCAGCCGCATGGGATCACCGGGACGGTAATCGCGCAGGTTGAGCAATTCGGTTCCACTCCCCGGGCGATTGCGCCGGATGCCGCTACGGGGACTTTCCCGTGAGGCCTTGCGGTCAAAGGTATAAGAGACCCGCGGAGGCCAGACCAAAACCTGACGCTCGTAGGAATTTTCAATCGATTTACGAAGGAAACCAAAGGGAAATTTCGACTGGACCCCTTCCACCGCCAAGACCTCCCGCCCGCGAACAGCCGGAGTGTAAAGCCATTCGATTTCCGTTGTTTCGTGGGGACCCAGCCGACCGTAGAGCGGCAGGATTACAGGTTCAGCACCCGCTCTCCGAGAACACAGGCGAAAACTCAGCCCATAAGTTGGCAGCCAGGTTTTTGTGTTGGAAAGCTCCACTTCGACAGGAGTTGGCTCCTCCGCCCGCCAGTGTGGTTCAAGCTTCAAGCGCCACCGGCAGCCCTTGAAGTTCAACCAAGACATCACGCCGCTCAGCAGCAGGCTGGAAAGCAGCAGTGCCAGAGCGATGTAGAGGATGTTGTGCGAGGTATTGAACGCTGCAGTTCCAATTCCCAGCGTAATCAGAATAAGCAACAATCCCGTTTTGGTCGGCAAGGTCCGATGCCCACGCGGGGGCCGAACCATTTGCCAGATTAATCGGAATGCATTGGCGACTCGCGACTTGTAAGCAAAATAGCCGGGATCCGCCCAGCGGGCATCGGCTGCATCATCCGGCAAATTCATCGTCAAAACGCCGGGCAAGTGCCGTGAGCGCTCCACCGGTTACACGCTGCCCGACCCATTCTTTCAGGGGAACAGCTCCCAATGCTTGGTAGACTTTGATCGCCGGGGCGTTCCAGTCGAGAACCGACCATTCGAGCCGCCCGCAACCCCTTTCTACCGCCAAGCGGGCCAAATAGGTGATCAACGCGGTTCCGATTCCCCGGCCGCGATACGGAGGATGAACAAAAAGATCTTCCAAATAGATTCCGGGCCGGGCCAGAAAGGTCGAATAGTTCCCGAAGAACAAGGCAAAGGCCACCGCATCACCCCGGTCCTCGGCGAGAAGGACTTCCGCTGCGGGGCGTTCGCCGAACAGCGTTTTACGAAGCGTTTCCGGAGTCGCGCTGACTTCGTGGCTCAATTTCTCGAACTCCGCCAGCGCCTTGATAAAGGCTAAAATCGTCCCCACATCCTCAGGCTGAGCAAAGCGAATGGTTATTCCGGTCAAATTGGTGGCTACAGTCCTCATGTTACCGGCTGTTCAATCGTATCGACAATTCCATGTAAGATACCTTCGACCACGCGACGCTCCTCCAGTGTATCACTGGTCTGACGACGCAAGGTCAGCCGATGTGTGAGTGTGGGCACCACAGCCGAAGCCACATCTTGCGGAATGACAAAAGCCCGGCCGTTCGCCAAGGCAGTGGCTTGAGCCACCGTTTTCAAGGCAAGGGTTCCCCGCGTGCTTGCGCCGGCCCGAAACTCGACTTCCGTGCGCGTTGCCGTGACGATTCGCAACAAATAACGCAGCACGGATTCCTCAACATAGACCTGCGGCACGTAACTTTGAAAGCGAAGCAGATCTTCGATCCCGACGACTGGTTTCGCTTCAATCGCATCATAATGCCGAATGCCGCGATGAAGGATATTCAGCTCGTCTTCAAATTCAGGATATCCCATCTGAAGACGCATCAAGAATCGATCCATCTGGCTCTCCGGCAGCGGAAAGGTGCCTTCATAATCCACCGGATTCTGGGTGGCCACCACCATGAACGGCAGACCTACCGCCAAGGTTTGCCCCTCAATCGAGACTTTTCCCCGATCCATCACCTCGAGAAGAGCGCTCTGGGTTTTCGGCGTGGAGCGATTGATTTCATCCGCCAGCAGGATGTTGGTGAACACCGGCCCTTTGTTGAACACAAACCGGCGTTCCCGCTCATCGTAGATCGAGACACCCAGGACATCCGTCGGCAACAAGTCGCTGGTAAACTGGATGCGGGCAAACGCAGCATCAATCGACCGGGCCAGACAATAGGCCAAGGTTGTTTTTCCCAATCCCGGAAGGTCCTCGAGAAGCACATGACCTCCGCCCAAGAGGCAAATCAAGACCTGTTCCACGGTCGTGTCCTTACCCTTGATCACTTGGCTGATGTTCGTTTTGAGCGCGTCAAGGGCAGACTTTACCCGCGGAGCCGGAATCGAAATGTTGGTCATGAGTCGCGAATGCGGGGAAACTTTAGAGGGGTGTGGAGCAGTGTCCACCTTTGGTTGACTCTCCCCCGCAAGAGAGCCGAACACACGATGGCAGGCAGTTGCGCTCACGCCTCCAAACGGGACTACAACTGCTTTCGGTAGCGATATTTAAGAACGGTTAGCTTGTCCAGCCCAGCGAACTTGAACACCCGCATCGCAGCAGGGCTGGCCACTTGAATAGTCAGGGGCACTTTGATTTCCTGACAGGCCCGCAGCAGCAAAAGGATCCAGTTCATGCCGGTGGAATCGACCACCCGCAGGTTACGCACATCGAGGTAAACCTGCTTGGGAGCTTTTGCCCGGTAAAGAGGCCACTCCTCCTCCAACCATGTACAGGCAGCACCCACCGTGGTGCTTTTGAGGTCTTGGATAATCATCACCACAACCCGTTTTTTGCCCTCATTGTAGGTGCACTCAACCATGCGTATGCTTGGTGCTGTCGATCACGAAATCGAAGTGGATAGAAGTGCCGCGATTATCGAAAGAAATCGCATCGCTCAAATACTGGATCATTCCCAAACCCAATTGCCGGCCAGAAACAAAGGGGGCTCCTGCCAGCCGCTCGTTCAAGTCAAAGCCATGCCCAACCCCTGGATCATCCACGCGCACCCGAATCCGCCGATCACTGTTCCGATAGCTTACCTCCAGCGAACAAACTTTGGAGGCCGAACTTTCACAGCCGTGGACCAGCGCATTGAGGACCGCTTCCCGGATGCAAATCAACAGGTCGAAAATGCGTTCCCCCAGTTCCTCCTCCAGCGCAAAAATCAATGTCCTTCGCCAGACCGTTTCCATCTGGTCAATGTCGGAGACTTCGCAGCCTGCGTAATGTTCTTGGATGATCGGGTGAAACTGCTCGTTCACGTTAGCCCCAGGCTCAGTTTGGAATCGCAATAGAATCAAGTCATCAGTGGGCGGCGACAGCTGCCGAGACTTGCGGTTTCCCGTTTGCAGAAGGCTGAACGCCAGCCCCAAGGGATCAATCTCTAATTCGTCTGCCCACTCAGTCAGACCATCACTGAACAACAGCAGGTAGTCACCCGGTGAGGCCATGGTGCGCCTCGTCCCGGGAACAGCAGGCATCCATCCCAACGGCGAACTGGGTTCACCCAGAGAGGTGATACACCCGTTCCGATCGACGCGCAACGGCGGCGGAAAACCTGCTACCGTGGTCGAGACCGTGAGGGTTTCCAGATCCACTTCCACCGTGGCCACCGCCAAACTGGTAAAAACTTCCCGCTGCGCAGCCGCTGCCGGTCCCCACTCGACATACAGGATGCGGTTAAAAAGCTCCAAACTGTCAACCACAGGTCGTCCCTCTTCCAGCCCCGCTCGAACCAGACCCTGAAAATAAGAGGATACATACCCGGCGGTAACATCATGCCCGGAAACGTCCCCCGCCAACACCATGATGCGGCCGGGAGCAAGCATCCGCACATTCAGAAAGTCGCCGCCAATATCATGCAGAGGCTGATAAAACAGTTGGAGATGTGGTTGAACCTCAGCTGCCATCTGGGTGTTGAGAAAGCTGCCCAGCCGCCCCACTGCCGCCAAATCCGCAGCATTTTGTAAATGTTTCCGACGGCGACCAGTCTCGGCGATGGCTTTCTCCAGCGCAGCCAACAGCTCTCTGTGTGAAATCGGTTTTTCAAGAAACTCCACCGCTCCCGCTTGCAGCGACTTTTTAACCAGCTCCTTTTGGCCGGCCGCCGTAATCATGATCGTGGCCAGTGCCTCGTCCCGCTCGCGAACCCATTCCAGTAAATCGAGGCCGCTATTTCCCGGCATCCGGTAATCAGTCAAAACCGCGGCAAAGGATTCCGGCCCCTCTTTATCCAGCGCGTTTTTTGCCGCCTCCACCGAACTCACCGCGGTCACTAAATAACCCGCACCCTGCAGGTTGGAACGCAAAAAGGACAGCCCATACTTGTCATCATCAACCACGAGGATCGAATGTGATGGCCTAGTAAAAGAACTCCCCTTCGAATTCAGCACGACAAGATTCCGTGGACTTTTCACCCCAGAAACCATTCGAGAGAAGTTTGCCCCCCCGCGAACGTCAAACACTGACTCGGCTCGCCCAGCAAATTCACCAGGCGGGCGGTCGATTGTGGCTGGTCGGCGGGGCGGTTCGGGACGCGTTGCGGGGAGAGCCCGTCCCCGATCTGGATGCCGAAATCTACGGCATTCCCGAGCAACAGCTGGAGAAGATCCTCAAGAAGGTCGGGCCGTGCGATCTCGTTGGACGTTCATTCGCCGTTTGGAAGATGAAGGGACTTCCTCTCGATATCTCACTCCCCCGTCGCGAGCGCGCTTATGGCCCCGGTCATAAAGATTTCACTATCGAGGCAGATCCCTTTCTTTCCATTGCAGAAGCCGCTCGACGGCGCGACTTCACAATCAATGCGCTGCATTGGGATCCCCTGAACGGTGAATTGGCAGATCCCACCGGCGGACTCTCCGACCTCAAGGCCGGCATCTTGCGCCACACATCTCCTCAGTTTTCCGAAGATCCCCTTCGGGTGCTTCGCGCGATGCAGTTTGTCGCTCGATTCGACCTGACGGTGGCACCGGAAACAGCCGAACTCTGCCGCGCCCTTACTCCTCACGACCTCCCCCCGGAACGCCTTTTTGAAGAATGGCGCAAATTACTGGTTTCCGGAAAACGACCCTCCCTCGGGCTTTCTTTTCTGAAAGACGTCGACTGGATTCGCTATTTTCCCGAACTCGCAGAGCTGATTGACTGCCCCCAGGATCCTCAATGGCACCCCGAAGGCGATGTCTGGGAACACACGCTTCACTGTCTCGATGCGTTCGCAGAACGTCGCATCGGGGAGCCCCGTGAAGACCTCATAGTCGGCCTCGGAGTCCTCTGTCATGATCTGGGAAAACCCGCCACCACCGTTTTTTGGGATGGCCGATGGCGCTCCCCTCAACATGAAGCAGTTGGCGAACAACCCACCCGCAGTTTCCTTGCCCGCCTGACCCGTGAAACCGCACTGATTGAATCCGTGGTCGATCTCGTTGTCACCCACATGCGCCCCTACCAGCTCTATCAAGCCGGAGCCGGCGATGCCGCAGTCAGGCGCCTAGCCGTTCGGGTCGGTCGAATCGATCGGCTCGTCCGCGTAGCAGAAGCTGATGCCCGCGGGCGCCCTCCCGAAAAAGTGGAAACATTTGCAGCTGGAGAATGGTTACTCGAACGCGCCGAAGCCCTCGCCCTCGCCGACCGTCAGCCAGAACCCATCGTTCGTGGTCGCCACCTCGCGTCCCTCGGCATGCCTCCCGGCCCAGCTATGGGAGAACTAATCAAGGAACTCTTTGAACTCCAATTAGATGGAATCTTCTCTGATCTCGAATCCGGCCTCTCCCTCGCCCGCCAAAAACTTCCCCCCGCCTGACAGCCTTTTTTGACCAACTTAATTTATCTGGTAAATTAAGCTTGTCTTAAGAGAAGGATGGATTGAAAGATGGGCACATGCGTTTGAAGCGATGCGAAACAACCGTTTATCACTGCATTTCTCGGCTGGTCGGTGGTGAGCACTTGCTGGATGATGGGGCGCGGGAGGTGATGCGAAAGATGCTCTGGAAGGTCGCGGGCTTTTCGGGGGTTCAAGTCCTCGCTTACTGCATCATGAGCAACCATATCCATATTCTCGTTCGCGTACCGGAAGCCGGGCACGAGGTGCTCTCGCGCGAGGAATTGCTGCGCCGCTATCGTTTGATCTATGGGGAAGGTTATCGAGGAGTCTTTCCGGCCCCTGATAAACTTGCTGTAGTTTTTGCGGAAGACACGGAGGAAGCGCATCAATGGGAAGCACGGTTGCGGGCCAGGATGCATGATGTCTCGGCCTTCATGAAAACACTCAAGCAGCGATTTTCGTGGTGGTACAATCATACCCACCAACGTTTCGGTACGCTGTGGGCGGAGCGCTTTAAAAGTGTGCTGGTCGAGGACGACCCGCACACCCTTGCGATGGTGGCAGCTTACCTCGATCTGAATCCGGTCAGAGCAGGAATGGTGACAGATCCTGCTGCCTACCGTTGGTCATCGTATGGAGAAGCCATGGGCGGCGAAGCCTTTGCACGTGCGGGTTTAGCATCCGTTGTCGGGCAGCATTCTTGGTCTGAAGAGGCAGCAGCTGACTATCGAATGGTTTTATATGGCAAAGGCGGCCAAGGTCGCGTGGGTGAAGAAGGAGCCATTGATACAGAACGCGTTCGTGCGGTGCTGATGGCAGGGGGAAGGGTATCAACGGCGGAAATACTACGTTGCCGCGTGCGCTACCTCAGTGCGGGCGCAATCATTGGTTCACAAGAGTTTGTCCGAAGCGCTGGTGCGGCCTTAATCAAGCCAAGAGAGCAAAAACACCCTAAACTATTTGGAAAGCTGCCGATCAATGGCCCGGTCCCCCTCCATTCGTGGAGGAGGCTCCAAAAAACTCCTGTCTGCTAGCAGGCTTGCCCTCCGTCCGTTGCTGTGAACATCGTTCGAGAATGGAAATGCCCCCTGTTTTTGTCCGATCTGATGGCCGTGCGGTTGACACGATGCGCGCGGTTTCGATGGAGCCCGGCATCGCACCGCATGCGAGCGGATCTGTATTAATCCGCTTTGGGCAGACACAGGTGATCTGCGCCGCCACGCTGGAGAATGATGTGCCCCGCTGGATGAAAGCGCAAAAGGTGGAGGGCGGCTGGATGACGGCGGAATATTCGATGTTGCCCTACTCCACCCATCAGCGAAAGCAACGTGACATTTCCCGGGGAAAAGCCGACGGACGGACGGTGGAGATCCAGCGCTTGATTGGCCGGGCGATGCGGTCGGTGGCGGATTTGAGCAAACTCCCGGGCAAGACACTCTGGATCGATTGCGATGTGCTCCAGGCCGACGGCGGCACACGCACGGCATCGATCACCGGAGCTTATGTCGCCGCGGAGATCGCCGTGCGCGCCGCGCTGGCGGCAGGTGAGCTACAGGAAAACCCTTTTCGGGACAGCGTCGCAGCCATCAGCGTAGGCCTCTGTGGAGGCACAGCACTGCTCGACCTTTGTTATGTGGAAGATCGGGATGCTGCCGTAGATGCAAACGTCGTGATGACGGGGAGCGGCCGATTTGTTGAGCTGCAATCGGCAGGCGAAGAATCCACCTTTTCCGCCGACGAACTTCAATTGCTGATCTCCCTCGGGGAAAGGGGTATTCAACACCTGACCGCTCTTCAAAAACAAGTGATCGCCGCCGCACTTGCCTCGCGTCCCACCCCCATATGAAGAATTCGTCGTCAACAAGCGGGCAATCATTGACCCCGGCAGGCGCATGCTTTTCGGTAAACACTTTCCGGGCCGTGTCTCGTGTTGAGCCGCGTCCCACCTGCACATCGGCAATTTCATGAATATTCACGAGTATCAAGCGAAGACATTGTTCGCCGAATACGGGGTTCCCGTGGCCAAAGGGGTCGCGGTTACCTCGGCCGACGAGTTCGATACCGCCCTCTCCGAGCTCGGAGGCGGAGCGGTGGTCGTCAAGTCCCAGATCCACGCAGGTGGACGCGGTAAAGGCACGTTTACCAACGGCTTCAAAGGAGGCGTCAAGATCGCCAAGACCTCTGACGAAGCCAAGGAATACGCACGAGCGATGCTGGGGAACACCCTCGTCACACACCAGACCGGTCCATCCGGGCGCAAGGTGCAGACGGTGTATTTCGCCGCGCCCTGCTCAATCGAGAAGGAGTATTACCTCTCGATCACGCTCGATCGATCGACCAGTAAAACGGTAATCATCGCCTCGACCGAAGGCGGCGTGAACATTGAAGAAGTTGCGGCCGAGACGCCGGAAAAGATCGTCAATGTGCTCGTCGATCCGGTCGCCGGCCTCCAAGCCCACCAGATCCGGACGCTCGCTTTCGGACTCGGGTTCACCGAAAAGAACCTGATGAAGGAGTTCACCAAGCTCCTCACTGGTCTCTACCGGATGTATGACGAGAAGGACTGCGCGATGATCGAGGTCAATCCGCTCGTCACCACCACCGACGGCCACATCGAGGCACTCGACGCCAAAGTCGGCTTTGACAGCAATGCGCTCTTCCGTCACCCGGAAATCGTCGCGTTGCGGGACTTGGCCGAAGAAGACCCCAAGGAAATCGAAGCGGGCAAACACGGCCTCAGCTACATCGCGCTCGACGGCAACATCGCCTGTCTCGTCAACGGTGCCGGTCTGGCGATGTCGACGATGGACATTATCAAGCATTTCGGGGGCAATCCGGCCAACTTCCTCGATGTGGGCGGTGGTGCCAGTGAAGCGGCCGTGACCGAAGCCTTCAAAATCATCCTCAGCGACAAGAACGTGGAGGGCATTCTGGTCAACATCTTCGGCGGAATCATGAGTTGCGCGGTGATCGCCAAGGGTGTCATCGGGGCGGCCAAGAATGTGGACATCACCGTGCCGCTGGTCGTGCGCCTGGAAGGCAATGAAGTGGAGGAAGGTAAACGCCTTCTCGCTGAGAGCGGCCTCGCGCTGACTCCAGCCGACAGCCTCAGCGACGCAGCCGAAAAGGTCGTCGCCCTCGTCAAACAATCGAAACAAGCGTAACCGGATTTTCCCATGGCTGTTCTAGTCGGCAAACAAACTCGCGTCGTCGGACAAGGCATCACCGGAACGTTCGGTAGCCTCCACGCGCGCAAAAACATTGAATACGGCACGAACTACGTTGCCGCCGTTACCCCCGGCAAAGGCGGGCAGAAGTTCGAGGACAAGTTCCCGATCTTCAACACGGTGAAAGACGCAGTTGAAAAGGAAGGTGCCAATACGTCGGTCATTTTTGTGCCCCCGCCATTTGCAGCGGACTCGATTCTGGAAGCAATCGACGCGGGCATCGAGCTGATCCTCTGCATCACGGAAGGCATCCCCGTGCGCGATATGGCGGTGGTCAAAGACGCCCTGCGCAAATCCCCCAAGACCCGCCTGATCGGGCCAAACTGCCCAGGCATTATCACGCCGGGGCAGTGCAACATCGGGATCATGCCAGGCTACATTGCCATGCCCGGTCGTGTCGGCGTGGTCAGCCGCAGCGGGACCCTGACCTACGAGGCCGTTTACCAACTGACAGTGCGCGGCCACGGCCAAAGCACCTGTATCGGGATCGGCGGCGATCCGATCAACGGCACCAGCCACACCGATGCCGTTCGCCTCTTCAACGAGGATCCGGATACCGACGCCATCATCATGATCGGTGAAATCGGCGGAACCGCAGAAGAAGAAGCCGCCGCCTACATCAAGCAGTACGTCAAAAAGCCGGTGGCCTCTTTCATCGCGGGCACGACGGCTCCTCCCGGACGGCGCATGGGCCACGCGGGGGCGATCGTCAGCGGCGGTTCGGGTGACGCGCAGTCCAAGATCGCGGCATTGAAAGATGCCGGAATCGCAGTTGCGCCGACTCCGAGCGAGATCGCGGATACGCTGTTGAAGATCTGGCAGCCGAAGTAAATCCAGGCCTGCGTCAGGCATTTTCCACTTTCAAACGCCGCCGAGCTCCCTGCTCCGCGGCGTTTTTTTGTCCAGACGAATCCATTGTTTAGGCTTCATCGGCTTCCGTCCTTCGGGATCTTGCCATTCGGCCCAAGGTGAGGACACTGCTCGCTGCGATGGTGAACAAACCCGGTGCAGAACCCAGCTCGCCTCTCTCGCCAGTCGTGGAGGTGGTCGATCTCAGAAAGGAATTCGACTCATCGATTGCGCTCCACGGGCTCTCTTTTCACATCTCGCCCGGAGAGATTGTCGGGTTGCTCGGGGCGAATGGTGCGGGAAAAACCACCGCGATTCACATTTTGCTCGGTCTGACCACCGCCAGCTTCGGAAGTGTGCGCATATTCGGCCTCGACGCAGCCAAACATCGCAGCGCGATTCTCCAACGCTGTAATTTTTCATCGGCTTACACCAACCTCCCAATGAACCTCAAGGTGTGGGAAAACCTGCGGATCTTTTCGTTGCTCTACGACATCCGGGACTGGAAACGAAAATCGCAGGGGCTGCTGGAACTGTTTGAGATCGACCACCTCCGCAACCACATCAGCGGTCAACTGTCTTCTGGAGAAGGCACCCGCCTCAATCTCTGCAAAGCGCTGCTCAACGACCCCGAACTACTTCTGCTCGATGAGCCGACCGCCAGCCTCGATCCCGACATGGCCGATAAACTCCGCAAGTCCCTCCGCCGGATTCAGCGGGAGCGCAATCTAGCCATGCTCTACACCTCCCATAACATGCGCGATGTGGAAGAAGTCTGTGACCGAGTGCTCTTCATGCACGAAGGCCGCCTGATCGCAGAAGGCACCCCTGCTGAAATCGTCGGCCAATTTCGGCAGAAAAATCTCGAAGATGTTTTTATCGCGGTGGCCCGAAGCGGCGACATCCTCGAACCGGGAGAGGGAGGCAAGGTGCCATGAATTTCCGGCGAGTCGGCGGCATGGCATTACGCTACGCCTATCTCTACAAACGCAGCGTTCCGCGCCTCTTCGAAATCGTCTTCTGGCCGGTGATGGATCTCCTGGTGTGGGGTTTTCTCACGTCCTACCTGATACAGTCCGACCGCGACGCTCCCGCATCCATCCTCTTTCTCCTCGGCGCGATGATCTTTTGGGATGTGATGTATCGTTCCCAGCAAGGCGTGACCCTGCCGTTTCTCGAAGACATGTGGGGCCGAAGCATCCTGAACGTCTTCATTTCTCCGATACGCCCGGTGGAAATGCTTGCCGCAACGGTGGTCGTGTCGCTGGTCAAGATCAGCCTGACAGTGGCGCTGCTTTCGACCCTAGCGTATGGGTTCTATTCCTTCGAAATTCTCGATATCGGGGTCTACCTGATTCCCTTCTTCGCCAATCTTCTCGTTTCGGGCTGGGCGGTTGGTTTGGTGACAACCGCGCTCATCATCCGTTGGGGACAGGCCGCGGAAGCCCTTGCGTGGGGTGTACCGTTCCTCCTCCAGCCGTTTTCAGCCGTATTTTATCCGGTCGCCGTTTTACCCGGATGGCTCCAGCCCATCGCGCTCGCCCTCCCGACCAGCCATGTATTCGAAGGCATGCGCGAGGTGATCGCCACCGGCAGTCTGTCAGCCCATCACTTGATGTGGTCGGTCGTTTTGAATGCCCTTTGGCTCACGCTTGCTGCTCTCTTTTTCCGAAAGATGGTGGCAACAGCCCGGGACAAAGGACTGTTGGCCAAAATCGGTACCCAGTAGAACGTTCACCCCACCAGCAGGATTACGAATCTCATTATTCAAGTGTCAGGCGGCTTCTCCATTCAGGCGAGTTGCAACGTTTTCCAGCTGCTGGCGCACGTCAGAAAAGACCTGCACCAGCTGATCGAAAATGGATTCCATGGCGTACTCCCGCGCCAAACGGTGATCGCGGGCGGAGGCAAAAGAGCGCCGACCCACTTCCTCGTAGTACCCCACTCCCGGCGCACCCCGACGCTCGGAACGCATCTTGAGAAAAGCAGCGAAAAAACCGGTCATGAAAAGGTAATGGTTTCCGGCCGAAGCATGAAGAAAGAACTGCTGGCTCCCCGTCGCGGCACCAATTTCTTCGGCGTAATCAATGCTCAAAAGCACCGGTGAAGATTGATCTTTGAAGGGAAAAAGCGCGTTCTCCGCGCGACTGAATTCCGCACACACGCCCGCGATATAGTCCGCGAGATCCCGATCATCCAAACCCACATCGAGGAAGGCTCTACGGAGGTGCAGATAAAAGAAGAGTCGGGTTGAAAGGGTCAGAGCCGCAGGCCCTGCACGGATCACCTGCGTCAGGTGGGGTGAGTCGAGAATCTGGTCGAGTGAGTCCGGATCGACGAGAAGGCTCAGGAGGCCGTCCCGGTTTGCGGCGTTATCGGTGAGCGCCGTGAGAAGGAATTCTCTGTCTCCCGCCGAGAGATAGTGGCGGGAATTCCATTGCGTACCGTTCATGCCTAGACGTTAGCATTGGCAGTGCCAGTTTTCCAGAGGAAAAACCTCACGCTTGCCAATGAGCCAAAAGCGCTCTCCCTTGAATCCAATGCCCGACTTCAAAATCGACAAACCGCACCCGGACCGTCCGTACGGTGCCTACATTTTCGACTGCGATGGCACGCTCGCCCACTCCATGCCGCTTCACCTGGCCGCTTGGAATCATGGTTTAAAAACCGTACAAGCGCCTCTGCGGCTATCAGGTGATCAGTTCATGGGGGTTGCCGGAATGGCACTGGACGAAACCATCGCGTTCTGGAATCGCACCCATTCGCTCAAGATCGATGCAAAGATGGCGATCGCAGCCAAGAATCAGTATTTCCTGGAGCGCCGGGATACGGTCCCTCCGATGGAACCGGTGGTGGCGTTTGCACGCGCATTGGCGGCGGAAGAGATCCCCATCGCGGTCGCTTCAGGCGGACACCGGGAGGATGTGGTGGAAACGCTGAAAGTGATCGGGGTCTCGGAACTCTTCGATGTTGTCGTCACTGCTGACGATGTTCGGCGAAGCAAGCCCGACCCGGAGCTTTTCCTCCTCGCTGCCCAACGCATGGGCGTACCGCCCGAAGCCTGTTGCGTGCTTGAAGACAGCGAATTGGGGATTCAGGCAGCCGAAACAGCGGGTATGGGCTGGATCCGGATTCCGGTCTACTTGTAACCGCTCAATAGTGAGGCGGCCGCACGTGGGGAAGATCGCCTCCTGAAGCTCCCTGTTCCAACCGGCTTTCCAGATGCTTCAACTGCGCGCGCAGGGCATCGATCATTTTTTGCTGCTCATAAACCACTTCATTGAGGTCGGAAACGAGGCGTTCCACCTCGGTGATCTTCATTTCCAGTCTGACCTGGGTAGAATTCATTCAGACATCCTGTTTCCAACAATGCGCATGTCCATGGCGGACTGCCGGGAAGCTCATTTGGGCGGTGCCCACCGTGATCGCATGGATCCCCAGAGAATGGCAATGACACCGGCCAGCACCAAAATCAGCGCGCGGTCGTTCGGCTGTCCGCGCAATAAACTGCCAAAACTCCCGGAGATCGATTCCAAGGCAAACAAGCCGTAGGCCAGAAGGGCGATGCCGACCACTACAAAGAAAGTTCCCCGCGATTGCATAACTGGGCGTTGTGAAACCTCAGCTCGACCACTCCAACACGCTGTGCCGGTCGACTTCCTCGGGAGTGGTCAGGCCAAGAAGGACTTTTTTAAGGCCGTCGTAGCGAAGGGGTTTGTAGCCCAATTCTGCAGCGGCAGCAGCCAGCTCGGTCTGTCCTGCATTCTCGGCGATAAGCGAACGCATTTTGTTGGAAACCAGGACCAGTTCATGAAAAGCAACCCGGCCGGAGGTTCCGGTATTCCGGCAGTGCGGGCAACCTCTCCCATGATAAAAAGGAACTTCCACTCCTTCCGGAATGTCGCGGAAATACTTTTCCAAAAGTGAACGGGAGGGAAAGTAGGCTTCCTTGCATTTCTCGCAAATTCGGGCAGCCAACCGTTGAGCGAGCACCCCGAGGATTGAAGGCGCAACCATGTACGGCTCAATCCCGATTTCCACCAACCGAATGATGGCCTGAGGCGCGGTGTTGGTATGGAGCGATGAGAGGACCAAGTGCCCGGTAAGCGCTGCTTCGGTCGCAATCTTCGCTGTTTCCAGGTCGCGAATCTCACCCAACAGAATGATGTCGGGATCCTGCCGCATGAGTGCACGCAGAAGGAGTCCAAACGAGAGGTCGATATGGCTGTTTACCTGAGACTGATTGAGTCCGGGCAAAGTGATCTCGATCGGATCTTCAATCGTCGAGATATTCACAAGGGGTTGGTTGAGCTCGTGAATGGCAGCGTAAAGCGTCGTAGTTTTTCCACTACCTGTCGGACCGGTGACAAAAAATATCCCGTTCGGACTCTGCAAGAGGCGGCGCATGGGACTGAGAATTTTTCCGGATATCATCATCCGATCGAGATTGATCAGCGTCTTCTGTCCGGCCCCGGCTAAAATACGAATAACGACTTTCTGCCCATACAATGTCGGCAAAAACGAGACACGAAATTCCGATTTTCCCGCCCCCATCCGAATCTCAAACCGGCCGTCCTGTGGAAATCGGCTTTCGGAAATGTTGACCTTGCAGAGCACCTTAAGGCGGGCGGTCAAAGCGCGGGCAAGGATGTGAGACACGCGAAAATATTCCCGCAGATTTCCATCGACCCGAAGACGCACCCGAGCCCGGTCTTCCAGCGGTTCGAGGTGCACATCACTTGCTCGTTCGCTGATGGCATAAAACATCAGCGCATCGAGAATCTCAACGATCCCTGAGTTCTCGCCTAAATTCTCGAGGTCATCGCTGGTCAGACTTTCGAGAAGACGTTGCTGCGTGCGCTCGAAATGCTCAATCGACTCAGTGATCTCGTCCGCGCTGGCATAGTGAATTTCGATCGCATCAAGAATCTCGACGGGAAGCGCAAAAACCGGGCTGACCTGATGCAGGGAAATATTCTCAAGCCGCCTTACCAGCGCCTCATCGGCGGGATTGGCCATTGCCACCGTCAACACATCATTGATCAGGTAAAGCGGTAGCGCCATGCCCTTGCGGGTGATCGCCTTGGGGATCTGCCCGATTGCTTCAGGTGTCACCAGGCTGGCCAGAGGATCGACGTAAGCAAAACCGATGGCATCGCCCCAGAGACGACAGGCGCGATCCTTTTCCACGATCCGGGTTTCCACGATCAGCTGGAGAAACTCCAGATCGGCCGATCCGTGCTTCATGTGCAAGGAACGCAGGGCATCGTGATCGATGCCGACTTCCTGCTCCAAACTTTGAAAAAACGCGTTAGTCTCGGGCTGCACGCTTTTTCCCCCGTGTCCGGTTCTGGCGAAACAGTTTGCCAATCTCTTCCTGGTCGACGGCCTCACGGGCAAAGTGAGACAGGCCACGCTCTTCTTCCACTTCCACCAGCAGCTCCCGGAGCGAGTATTTCACCTCCTGGATTTCATCCTTCTTGGAGGAGGTGGTCATGCGTTCTCCTTCGTGTTTTCATCGCCAAAAAATTCTTCGAAAAGGTCACCCAGAATGGCTTGGATCTGATCTTTCCCTGTGTCCTTTCGGATAAACTGTAAGGCACCGAGCCGGCCACTTGTCTCCACCGCGCTCCGCGTCGCTTCGGCAGTCATCATGACACATAATGCCTCCGGATCATATTCCTGGATTTGGCGTAACGTTTCCAGCCCGTCCATCACCGGCATATTGATGTCCATCAGCACAAAATCGGGAGTGTGCAGCTTATAGAGTTCAACCCCATCGCGCCCGTTAGACGCCTCAATAAATTGAGCAATGCCCATTTGCTTGAGCAGCATCCGGATAAAAGTCCGCACGTGGGGCTCATCGTCGATGATCAGGACGTTCCGGGGTAGCGGCATAACGCTATGGATAGTGGAAAATACCTGTAACCGCGCAAGCGGTAAAAACGATCTCTGCCGCTAAATCCGGAACGACTTTCGTAGGTCTCACTCCAGTCGGCAGAGATGAGCGCGGGTTCAGTCCACGCGGCTACTCAGGGGATCCAGCAGCAGGCATGTATTCGGCGTTATGCCGGCGGGCCACTGCTTCGAGATCGGCAAAGGTCACTACCTTATCCAGTTCGGGACGAAGCTGCCGGCAGCCTGGCATGTCCTTGGTAAACGCCTTCAAACGGCTGCGCATCCAATTGAGACGATCCCACCGTTCCGCGTTGGCGGGACGCTCCATCAGCTCGCGACAATACCGTAAAAGGGTTTGCCAGCGATCATCCAGCGCGGGAGCCGGTGGAAGCTCTCCCGTCGCCAGCAGCGATTTGATTTCATGAAAGATCCAAGGATAGCCCAGCGCCGCCCGCCCGATCATCAGGCCGCGCACTCGACCTCGGGATTTCACCCGCCGAATATGTTCGCCCAAAGAAAGACCTTGGACAGCACCATTTCCAATAACCGGAACCGCAACCGCTTCAGCCGCCGCTTCGATTGAATCCCAGTTGGCGTCTCCTTGATAGCCTTGCATTTTTGTGCGGCCGTGAATGGCAATCGCCTGGATACCGATGGATTCGAGCAGCTGGCAGGCCTCGGGTGCGACAATTTCCTGATCGTCCCAGCCCAAGCGAATCTTGGCCGTGACCGGAACACTGCTGCCAACAGCACTGACGACCGCTCCCGCCACCGCACCGAGCCGATTCAAGTCGCGCAACAGTGAGGATCCCGCACAATTGTCCACTACCTTTGGAGCCGGGCAGCCAAAATTCAGATCGATGAAGTCTGGCTTCAGCCGCTCAACAATGCGACGTGCCGCTTCCGCCATTTTCGCTGGATCCGAGCCAAAAACCTGAACGCCCATCGGACGTTGTTCCGGGGTGAAGTCGACGGTTTCCCAAGCAGATGCTTCCCCCCGCGCATCGAGAAATTTATTGGCCATGACAAACTCCGTTACCATGACATCCGCTCCCTGCTCCTTGCAAAGCTGGCGAAACACAACATCGGTAAAACCAGCCATCGGGGCCAGATAAAGGGGGAAGGCGTTGTCAGCGAACCACGGCAACATAATCGCCCTACCCTCGCAAAATCACGCCCGACACACAAGGTTTTCACAGCGCACTGATCCGCCGTGTCCGGATTATTCCTTGATCCGGGTCAGGGGGCGCTTCAAAACTCAAACCCCCACCGTCACCGCGGGAGGGTCAGCCCATTTACAATGCCCATCCTTGATCGCCTATTTTCCCTCACCGCCAACGGCACCACGCCTCGCCGGGAACTCATCAGTGGGCTGACGACCTTTGCCGCGATGGCCTATATTCTCGCCGTCAACCCCGCCATTCTCAGCACAACGGGAATGGACCGGGAAGCATTGGTAACCGTCACGGCACTGGCAGCCGCTATCGGCTGCTTTCTGATGGCCGCACTGACCAATTATCCCATCGCCCTGGCCCCGGCGATGGGAACAAACGCTTATTTTGCCTTCGTTATTGTCGCCGGCGCTGGAATCCCGTGGCAGGCAGCGCTCTCCCTCACCTTCTGGAACGGGATCATTTTCCTCCTTCTCTCGGTAACCGGGTTTCGCAAGGCACTGGCTGAATCGCTGCCAGAGAGCATCAAGATCGGAATCCAGTGCGGCATCGGCTTCTTTATCGCGTTCATCGGACTGAAGAATGTCGGGATCATCGTGGCGAGTGATACAACGCTCGTAACGGTCGGCAATATGGCGACTCCCGCCGCGGTTCTCACGATTCTCGGACTCATCTTGATGGCATTTCTCACCCTGCGCAAAGTGCCCGGAGCGATCCTCCTCGGAGTCATTGCCATCGCCTTGGCTGGGATCTTCATTCCAGAAGGTAATGGGGAGAAGCTGACTGCAGTGCCCGCGGGACTCGTCGCCGCACCTCATGGAATCGGTTCCCTTTTTCTGCAGCTCGACTGGTGGTACCCCTTCCGCGAATTCGAAACTGCCTGGACGTTGGTATTGACGCTGTTAATCCTCGACCTTTTTGACAGCCTCGGGGCGTTCGTCGGCCTTTCTCAGAGAGCAAGGCTGCTCGATGCCGAAGGAAAGATGCCAAAAATGGGCCGTGCACTCACCGCTGATGCCGGTGCTACCATTGCCGGAGCGCTACTCGGAACCTCCACCGTCACAACCTACATCGAATCTGCTGCTGGCATCGAGACGGGCGGCCGCACAGGCCTTACTGCGGTTGTGACCGGTTCCTGCTTCATCCTGGCCATCGCTTTTGCCCCGGTTCTCACTGTGATTCCAGCAGTAGCGACGGCGCCGGCGCTCATCATGGTGGGGGTCTTTATGACTCAGGGGCTCAAGCACCTCGAGTTCGACAACATCAATGCAGTCGCGCCTGCTTTTGTCACCATGTTGCTGATACCGTTGACCTTCAGCATCACGGAAGGAATCGGGTTGGGAATCCTTGTCTATGTCGGTTTGATGTCGATCCAAGGCAGATTCAAAGAGATTCCTGCCCTCACCTGGATTGTCACCCTGCTCTTTCTGAGCTACTACCTGACTCATTGAAGCCAGGTCTAAGTTCACTAATCTTCACATATGATCACTCGATTTTCGGTTCCTCCACTCCACACCCTGACGCGGGAACTCGCAGACGTCGCTAGCGGTCGCCGCCCACCCGAGCTCGTGATCACTGGAGCTCGCATCCTTTCAACCTACACGGAACGGATGCGTGAGGATCGGGAGATCTGGATTCATCGCGGACGGATCGCGGCGGTTCAGCCTGCCGGATCTTGTAAGCGCGCTATACGCTACGACGCACGAGGAGGCATTCTGGCACCGGGTCTGGTCGATCCTCACATCCACATCGAAAGCAGCATGATGACGGCCTGTGCCTATGCGGAGGCGGCGTTGCTCAACGGGACCACGACGATTTTCTGTGACAGCCATGAGATTGGCAATGTCTGTGACGTCGCGGGCATTGAGTGGATGCTCGAGGACGCGCGCCAGGCACCGCTCAATATTTTCCTCACCCTCCCAAGCACGATTCCGGCAACCCATGCAGGTCTTGAAACCTGCGGTGGCGATCTCACCCCGGAAAAGGCCGGAGCGCTCTTCGACAAGTGGCCTGAAATCGTCGCCTTGGGTGAAAAAATGGACTTTGTTTCCGTCGCGATGGGTGATCCTCGAAGTCACGGAGTGATCCGTGAAGCACTCAAGCGCGGTCGCCCTGTTTGCGGCCACATCTACGGACGGGAGTTTGTCGCCGCCTATGCCGCCAGCGGTGTCACTGATACCCACGAGGCCATTGATAGGGAGATTGCCGACGACCTCCTCGAAGCCGGGGTTTGGGTCTTCCTGCGCGGCGGTCCGCCCACTACCCCCTGGCACAGTCTTCCGGAGGCTATCAAGGCACTGACGCAATTAGGCGCTCATCCGAAACGCGTTTGCATCTGTACCGATGATCGCGATGCGGATGACCTCTTTCTCTTTGGCATGGACTGGGTGGCACGCGAGGCAATCAAAGCAGGACTCTCCCTCCTAACTGCCTGGAGTTTGGGTTCACTTCATCCGGCGACACGCTACGGTTTTGACGGAGAATTCGGTGCGCTCGGGCACGGGCGGCGAGCCGATATTGTTCTGCTCAATGACAACTACGAAGTGCAAAACACCTGGTATGGCGGCAAGCTGATGGTGGAAAACCGGCAGGTGACGTCAGTGCTTGATGCGCAGTTAGAGAACCAGCGCTACATGTATCCAAAGCCCGCTTACAACACGGTTCATTTTAGCGATCAACTTCAACTGCTTCCAGATCCGCCCCGAAAGCCTTCAACAGTACATCTCTTGCGCGCCGAACCACCGGGCATTGTCACGCTTCATCGCACGACAAGCTATGAGCCGGGGACTTCTTGGGATGCATTTCTACAGGCCAACGATTGTTGCCATCTGGCGGTGGTGGAGCGCTATGGAAAATCTGGAGCGGTGGCTCATGGTTTTCTGCAGAACTTCGGGCTGCGGGCCGGAGCTGTGGCCAGCAGCGTCGGACATGATGCGCACAACGTGATCGTCGCCGGTACAAACGAAGCAGACATGCATCTGGCGCTAATGACGCTGAAAAAATATAACGGTGGCGTGATTGTGGTGGAAGGCGGAAAAATTGTTGCGCTGATGCCTCTCCCGATTGCCGGACTGATTTCGGATAAACGTGCGACAGAAGTGGCCGCCGCCTCGATCGAGCTCAAGAAAGCTTGGGATGCAGCCGGATGCACGCTGCCTTACATGGGATTCAATCTACTCCCGCTTTCGGTCATCCCGGACATTCGCCTGACTGACAAAGGCCTGGTTATAGTATCTGAAATGCGCGTACAGCCGCTTTTTGAAGATGCTTGATCCGAGGCAGGGGCTACACGGCTAAAACTCGGCGCTCCCCGGTGTCCGCGCAAAAGGAATCACGTCACGAATATTTCCCACGCCGGTCACAAACATCAACATCCGCTCGAAACCAAGGCCGAAACCAGCGTGTGGAACGCTGCCATAGCGGCGGAGGTCGCGGTACCACCAGTAATCTCCTTTGCCGAGTCCATGCGCTTCCAGCGCCGCATCGAGGCGCTCGAGGCGTTCCTCACGCTGACTGCCGCCAATGATTTCGCCGATTCCGGGAACCAGTACGTCCATCGCCGCCACCGTCGTTCCGTCATCATTCTGACGCATGTAGAAAGGCTTAATCGAACGCGGATAGTTGTAGACTGTAACCGGCGACTGAAAATGAGTTTCGGTTAGCCAGCGCTCGTGTTCGCTTTGCAGATTGGCCCCATCTTTCACCGGATACTGGAAGGCGACGCCGGACTCCGTGAGCAACCGCACCGCTTCCCCGTAAGTGATCCGCTGAAACGGTCGTTCAATGACAAAACGCAGCCGGTCCCCAAGCCCCTTGTCGACAAATTGCTGGAACAATTCCATGTCTTCCTCGCAATGCTGAAGCACATCCCGGATCAGGTATTTGACGAAGGTCTCGGCCAAGTCCATGTCACCGGCGAGATCGCAAAAAGCCATTTCCGGCTCAATCATCCAGAACTCACTGGCATGTCGTGAGGTATTGGAATCTTCGGCCCGGAAGGTGGGCCCGAAGGTGTAGACGTTTCCGTGGGAGCAAGCGAATACCTCCGCTTCCAGCTGCCCACTAACGGTCAGATAGGTCGGCCGGCCGAAAAAGTCCTCCTTCCAGTCAATCGTGCCGTCGGCCTTTTTCGGCAATTGGTCCGGATTCAATCGGCTCACTCGAAAAAGTTCACCCGCCCCTTCGCAATCGCTGCCGGTAATGATAGGCGTATGCACATAAATAAAGCCACGCTCCTGAAAGAAGTTGTGCACCGCATACGCCAGCCGGCTGCGCACGCGGAAAATAGCTCCAAACAGATTGGAGCGCGGCCGGAGGTGACCAATTTCGCGCAGGTATTCGAGGCTGTGCCGCTTTTTCTGGAGGGGAAAACTATCGTCGGCCCCGCCCACCAAGCGCAGCTCGAGCGCTTTAACTTCCCATGCTTGGCCGCTGCCTTGGGAAGGGACCAACGCCCCTTCAACCTCAATGGAAGATCCGGTGGTGAATCGATGAATTTCCGCAAACGCCGGGCAAGTGTCGTCCACGATTATCTGGATATTCTTCAGACAACTTCCATCGTTGATCTCAACAAAGGAAAACCCTTTGGCGTCGCGCCGGGTCCGGACCCAACCTTGAAGAAAAACCGCTTCCCGGGGCGCTGTGGATCGGAGGGCTTCACGAACGAAAGTACGTTGCATGGTTTTCAGCAAATCGAGCCGATGCCAGGCGTCAACCGTACCCCATCATCCGCCAGCCAGAACAACCCGATAGCCCCGTTGCGTCAGCAAGGCTGCAATTTGATCCCGTTGATCACCCTGAATTTCAATCACACGACCCTTGACCGTCCCCCCCACTCCACACGCCGCCTTCAGTTCCTTTGCGAGGTCCGCGAGCTGCCGGTCATTGACACCGATAAAGCCGGAAATTTCTGTCACTGTTTTCCCTCCTTTTCCTCCGGTGAGACGACGCACATCAAGACGTGGTGCCGGACCTTTTGCCCGCCGCTCGGCCCGGGTAGTAGCCGCAGGTGCAGGCGCTTTGGGTGCCTCGGGGAGGTTGCCCAAAGAGAGGCTGCCGAAAGGGTTTTCGCCCGACAGTCCCTCGCCACCGGAGGTATCGATACGCTCTTTCTTGCGACTCATGGCTGGTGCGGGATGGAAGGATTTTCCAGGTAAGCCAGTGCTTTCTGATAACTGCGGCGCTCGATGTAGTGGCGCAGCTGGGGATCCAGATTCTCCGAATCCGCTCGAAGAACTTCGTCAAGTGTGTGGATCGCCTCGCCCACGCTCATTTCAGAGGAGACTGACGGTGTGACAATGGCCGACAGCGCAGCATGCAATCGTGTGGTATCCATGGACGCACAGCAGACAACAGGCCCACGCGGGAAGCAAGCACTGGCGAAAGAGCCGTTTTATTAGGCGGCTTTGATCGGACGTCCCACCCCGATCAGGATCGCCAGTGCTCCGATCGGAAAAAGCATCCAGAACCAGCCCGAATGATACCATTCCAGCGCCACCGGAATGTATCCGGTAATAGAACACAAAACCATCGTAACCAAAGCATAAGGCAACTGCGTGCGCACGTGATGAATGTGGTCGCACCCTGACGCCATTGAGGAGAGGACCGTCGTGTCGCTGATCGGACTGCAATGGTCACCGAAGATCGCTCCATCCAAAACCGCCGCCGCCGTTAACAGGAAAATGAGCGACAATTCATTTCCCCCGCCGGTAAGGGTATGTGCAAGCGGCAACATGACCGGAATCATGACAGCCATGGTTCCCCAGCTCGTTCCCATGGTAAAAGCCATTCCGGCAGCGAGCAGAAAGGTCACCACCGGCAGCGCAACAGGTGGAAATTGGTCGCCCAGCAATGATACAAGAAAAAGGCTGGTGCCGAGTTGCTCGCAAATCGACTTCATCGACCAAGCCATCAACAGGATAAAGACTGCCATCCAAAGCGCGGGGATGGAGCGCAGGTAGGCACCACCCGCTTCTCGTAGGGTCAATATGCGCTGCAGGGATGCCATGGCCATCGCGACGGCTCCCCCCGCGACCGCAGACCAGAACAATACCAATGCAACTCCCGGGCCTCCGTCCGGAAGCGACGAATCATAGACAGTGCGGCCAAACGCGTCTTGCCAGCTTTCAAAGGATTGCCAATCGAAAGACTCACCAGCGTTCAGAAGCCGATGACGCCCAACGAATAGAATACCGAGAACCACACTGCCAATGACCACTCCAAGCGGAATCAAAGCATTGCGTGCGCGACATCTCATTCCTTTTGGAGGTTCCAAAGCCTTCGATTCGAATAACAACAGGCGCGCATCAGGAGCATTTAACAATCCTTCGGATCGCGCTCGTAACGCAGCCGCCCGCATGGGACCAAATTCCCGACCACTGCCGATATTCACACCCACAAAAAGCAACGTCCCGAGGCAATAGAACCGCAAGGGCAACAGCGCTAGGAATATTCCATAGCCGCTAACCTTGATCCCGAGGACCGCCGCTGTGCCACCGAGCAAAAAAACTTCAAAAGCAATCCAGGTAGAAACCAGCGCAAGCCCCGCAACAGGGGCCGTCGTGGAATCGACGAGGTAAGCCAATTTTTCACGCGCCACACGATAGCGATCCGTCAAGCTTTGCATTGATTGTCCGACCACCACGGTATTCGCATAGTCGTCAAAAAAGATCAGGAAGCCCGCCCCGACTGTAACCGCTTGGGCGCTTTTCGGCCCGCGGGCAAAGCGGCTGAGGAGCCCCACCATTCCCTCCAAGCCACCGCTTCGATGGCAAACATGGATCATGCCTACCAGCGCGAAAAGAAAACCGAAGAGATAAAGGCTGAATTGTCCCAAAAGGTTTTCGAGCAGGAACTGATTCACCGCCATCGGCAGCGCCACAAATGGATTGAATCCGAACGACAAAAAGGCTCCGAGAAGAAAAGCGCTCAATAATGCCGCCACCAGTGAGCGAAAATGGAGTGCCACCAGGATTGCCAGTAACGGAGGCAGCAGCGACGCCCAATGCCCTGGTCGAAGACCCGCCGCAGCGGGTGCCTCTTCCGCCGGCAGTGAATCGGGCGCGATAAGGCTCAACAGAACCGTGGCGGCAACGAACCAGCCAAGCACACCGCCCCAGTTCCAGACAGAACGCCACCCTTCTATCCCTGCATGTCGTGTGGCGGAGGTCATTTGCAAAAATACGACCCAACGCTCTCCAACCCACCTTCCGCGGGCAAGAACCTTGTCAGACAAACTATCCACTTAATTTGTCTGGTAAATTATACTTGTCAGCTCGGGCATACGAGGATTGCTCTCCCCCGGACAGCGTGGTTGCGTCACCTCATGGGATCGGAGCACTTCGACTTTGTAGTAATTGGGGGGGGCAGTGCCGGCTATGCGGCAGCACGAACAGCCCGCGAAGCGGTGAATCGCGTGGCAATTATCGATGGTTCCAAAGATTTAGGCGGGCTTTGTATTCTCCGGGGATGCATGCCTTCCAAGACGCTGATCTACAGCGCTGAAATGCTTCATCAGGCTCAACGAGGCACCCTTTTCGGCCTGAATATTCCGAACGCCGCAGCCGACATGTCCGCAATACATGCCCGCAAGTTGCGCATGATCGACGATTTCGCGTCCTACCGCCAAAGTCAGTTGCAGTCCGACCGCTTCACACTCTTCCGGGACTTTGCGAGTTTCGTTGACGAAGAGACCGTGGAATTGCGTACGAGCGGTCTGCGCATCACTGCCGACCATTTCCTCATTGCTACGGGTTCAGATGTCAATTCGCCCACCATTCCGGGATTGGCCGATGTGCCGTCCTGGACAAGTGACGACATCCTTGAACTGGAGACGCGCCCGGAGTCTATCATTGTGCTCGGAGGGGGTATCGTTGCGACGGAATTGGGCCAGTTTCTTCAACGCATCGGCACAAAGGTGACCTTGATTCAGCGAAGCCCCGCCATTCTCAAAGAGGCATCGGCCAATGCTGCTCACGTCGTCATGCAAGCGCTTCGCGATGAAGGAATGACGCTTTTCACCGATACCCATATTACGCGGATTTCAAAATCTCCCGGGGGAGTCACGGTGGAATTTACCGTGCAAGGTGCCCCTCGACGGGCAGAGGCTGCCCACCTTTTTAATGCCCTTGGCCGCCGCCCCTCCACCCGCGGACTAGGACTCGACGCGGCCGGGGTCGAGCTCGCGCAATCCGGACAGATCGTCGTCGACGCATTTCAACGCACTCATAACCCGCGCATCTACGCGGCCGGAGATGCCACCGGCCCTTATGAAATCGTGCACTTGGCCGTAATGCAGGGCGAGGTGGCCGCCAAGCATGCCTGCGGATTACCCACTCAACCGGTCGACTATACCACCCGGACCAGCGTGGTCTTTACGGATCCACAAATCGCGGAAGCCGGCCTTCCACTGCTCGAGGCACAGCAACAGGATTTTGATCTCATTGAAGCGGAATATCCGTTCGACGATCACGGTCGATCCATTCTGATGGAAGCGCGGTATGGTTATGTTCGCGCTTGGGCCGATAAGAAAACAGGTCAGTTGATCGGAGCCGAATGTGTGGGGAAAGATGCGGGAGAACTCATCCATGCGATGGCGGTGGCCGTCCAGCTGAAGGCAAAGGTGGCCGACTTAGTAAAAGTGCATTGGTACCACCCAACTTTGGCTGAAATCTGGAGCTATCCCCTCGAAGATCTTCTGGAACAAATCACAGAATCTGCTTCCTGAGTGAGCGCCTTTCGCCCTGATTCCTCCCCCGATCAGATCAGCACCCGAAGGTCCGGATCAGCCACAAGGGCTATTCCGTCACCACTAATTCTTTGGCCCGCTCAAGTGCTTCATCGAAGTTGCCGCAAAAGTTTTCCCGCCCAATCACGTCAATAAAGTGGGCCTGGCGCAACAAGCTGAGCGGTTGATGGTGAATCCCACTTAGGATAACAGTGCCTCCCCGCTGCTTCATTCGCTCCACCACATTCTCAAGCGCATTCAATGCCGTTGAGTCCATCACTGGGACCAGTTGTAGCCGAAGAATCAACACGCGGGGCAGCATTCCCCCAGCCCGAAGAAGCGCGTCTTCCATCTTTTGCGCTGCACCAAACAAGAACGGGCCGAAAATGCGGTAAACCATAACGCCTGGAGGAATCGTTTTCCCCTGCGCCTGATGAGCAGGAGACTCCAAAACATCGTCTGCTGTCACCAATGAAACTTCGGTGGTTTCAGAAACGCGCCTGATAAAAAGTACAGCGGCCAAGACCATTCCGATCTCAATCGCCACCACAAGATCAAACACCACCGTGAGCAAAAAGGTGGTCACGAGGACAACGCCATCTCCTGCTGGCATGCGCTTGAGCTGCCGGAGATCATTCCAATCCCCCATCCGCAAAGCGACCGCAATCAGCACCGCGGACATCGCAGCTACGGGGACAAAAGCTGCGTAACGGGAAAAGAACAGGACGATGAGCAAGAGTGTCAGGGCATGGACCAACCCAGCCACCGGCGTTCGCCCGCCGTTGCTCACATTAGCGGATGTCCGGGCAATGGCACCCGTCGCCGGTATTCCGGCAAAGAAGGGGCAGACAATGTTGGCGATCCCTTGGGCAATCAGTTCGGTATTACTGTCGTGGCGTTCATTGGTCATACCATCCGCAACAACGGCAGACAGCAGTGACTCAATCGCCCCCAGAAGTGCAATCGCAGTCGCCGGTCCGAGCAGGTCGCGGATCAATGCCAAGCTGATCTCCGGAAACAAGAAGGGAGGCAGCCCCGACGGAATCGCGGCCGCTCCGTATTTTGAGCCTACCGTGGCGATTCCCCAGCTTTCACCGAGCCCAAAAACGGCAACCAGAACAGTCGCCAATAACATCGCCACGATCGAACCCGGAACCCGTTTGAGCTTCAATCGCGGCCAAAAGAGGATCAAACCGAGCGAAACGAAAGTCAGCACCGTCGTTGCCACGTTCAAGTGAACGATGTGCTCACTCATCCAGACCAGTTTTTCAAAGAACTCTCGCGGTGGCGGAGAATCCGCGCGAATTCCGAACATGTCCGCCATCTGCGAGACGATGATGGAAACGGCGATACCCGTTGTGAAGCCACTGACGACGGGCCATGGGATAAATTTGATCAAGGTTCCCATCCGGGCCAGACCCATGATGACCAGGATGAAGCCGGCCATGATGGTTGCGACCACGAGCCCGCCAAAACCATGACGCTCCACTACGAGGAGAACCAATGGAATGAAAGCCGCCGTCGGCCCTCCTATCTGAACCCGACTGCCGCCTAACGCCGAGATAATCGCACCGGCGATGATTGCCGTGAACAAACCCATGGCGGGCGGTGGAAAAGGCGTCTCGGCACCCGCAGGAATGCTGGCAATTCCCAAAGCCAAGGCGAGTGGCAATGCAATGAGACCGACGGTGACTCCGGCAGATATATCCGCCCCTAGCTGAGCTCTGCCGTACCCATTGCGAAAGACCTCCAGCGTCTTTGGTTTGAACCCGAAACCTCCACCCAAAAGGTGCATGCTCATATTCACCAATCCTTAAAAGGAATGTTCACCTGCAGGATTCTGTCCCTGCTTTTCGTGCAACCAGCGTCAACCGTTGCCAAACCCAGCTAATCCGGCCGTCACCCGATTCCAATTGCATTGCCGCCCGTACATGGGGCGTGGCATGGGCCACTATTTCCAGAACCTGACGACGATTCTCTTCGGGAGTGTTTGCCGCTTCAAAATACCAGTTCAAATCCGGCTGGCGCATCGGCTCGAGACGCGAGATGTCGATTAAAAGACCAGAATCGCGGACCAAATGCTCCCAAGTAGCCCGATCCAAACAGCGATGGTGGCTGGGATCCCGCAACTTTTCGACGCGATGTACCCACTCCGCAGTTTCTGCATCATTGTCCGGAACACTTCCATCAATGAGGAGAAATAATCCTCCCGGAATCAGCACGCGGGCAACCTCATGGATAAATTTTTCAGGAGAGGTGAAATGATGCGGGGCTACACGCGAACTTACCACCGCGAATGATTCATCCTGAAACGGCATGGATTCAGCCGGAAACTGCCGCACCTCATCGGGTTCATGGCCTTCTTCACGCAATAACGCGGCGGCCGCCGTCAGCATTTTGGGCGAAACATCTCCCAGAGTGACGCGGAGTCCACGCCGTGCGAGGCAAAGAGCCGTGTGTCCCCCTCCCGTCGCCACATCCAGAGCGCGCCCTCCCGCCGCTAAATCAAACCCCTGCAAAGCGCGGTCCACATCGGAGGTATCTGCTAAGATATGCCCTCGGCCGTAATGAGCGCTCTGGCGGTCAAACTGCGCGGCCGAGACCTGTTGCTGAGGATCAAGCTCACTCATTCAGCTTCCGGAAAGTGACTCGGTCCCCAACCCGCGTCCAGCCGGATCTCCGCGTTTCTCAAGAAATACACACGCCTGCCGACAAGCTTAATTTATCTGACAAATTAAGCATAGCCGAGGAAGGAGCTGAAACTACAGAAACTTACGGGCAGAAGCCCTTCGGCTTGGGCTATCTACTTCTACAGCTTGAGGGCGTCGTGAAGGTCGATTTTACCTTCGTAGAGCGCTTTCCCAGTGATCACGCCGTCGAGATTGGGGTGGCGCAAAGCCATCTCCCGAAAGCGCGTGATGTCGGCGGGATAAGCAACACCGCCCGAAGCGATAATCCGGCATGAAACCGCTTCGCACATGGCCTTCTGCGCTTCAAAGTTGGGTCCGACCAGCATGCCGTCACGACTGATGTCAGTGTAGATAATCGTGGTCGCACCATGGCTTTCCACCTCGCGAGCCAATTCAAGGGCATCTTTTTCCAGAGTATCCACCCACCCCTTGATCGCGACGCGTCCACCTTTTGCATCAATACCGACAGCGATACGATCTGCGCCGAAAGCCTTCACGAGCTCGGCCACAAATTGCGGCTCGACGGCCGCACGGGTTCCGATGACAACGCGCGAAACGCCGGCATCAAGCGCCTTGTCAACATCCTCCATCGACCGCATACCCCCGCCGAGCTGTACCTTCATTCCCGTCTCCAGAATGCCGGAAACTGCTTCGCGGTTGGCTGAGGCACCGTCGAAGGCACCGTCAAGATCCACCACGTGAACCCACTCGGCACCGGCTGCTTTCCAACGGCGGGCGGGCGCAGAAGGATCGTGAAAATACACCGTTTCGGCGTCGGCACGCCCTTGGAGCAGGCGCACTACGCGCCCACCACGGAGATCAATTGCTGGATAAACGATCATGGCTCGGGAAAACGATCATAAAAAGGGCTAGCCGCACCCTCTGGAAAGCTTAAACCGGAAGACATGGCATCCGAATCATTTGAAGCACCCGCCTTTCTCGTCGACCTCCTCAATGCACGCTCCCCGTCGGGTTATGAAACCGAGGCACAGGCAGTCGTCGACGCATACGTAGGTCCCGTCGCCGACAGCTACGAAAAAGATCCGCTGGGTCAACGCATCGCGACGGTCAATCCGGAAGGAAAACCCTCGCTTCTCCTCGCGGGTCACATGGACGAACTCGGATTCATCATCACCTATGTCGATGATCGCGGGTTCCTTTATTTCGACACTGTGGGCGGGATTGATCTGAACACAATATCCGGTCGGCGGGTGGAAATTCTTACGCGCGACGGCGTGATCAAGGGAATCACCGGCAAGCGCGCCATTCATTTGCTCAGTCAGGATGAGCGCAAAAAAACGCCGGAAAAAGAAAATCTCTGGATCGATATCGGAGCCAAAAACAAGGCAGACGCCCTCTCTAAAGTGCGCATCGGGGATGTAGCCGTCTACGACCAGAGTTTTGAGCTCTTCAACGGATCGTTGGGGGTGGCGCGCGCCTTTGATAACAAGACCGGTTGTTACGCCGTCTGCGAAACGCTACGCCGGCTGGCATCCGCCAAGGGTGCCCTCGCCGCCAAAGTGATTTCCGTAGCGACCGCCCAGGAAGAAATCGGCTGTCGGGGCGCCCGCACTGTTGCCAACCGCAAATCTCCGGATTTCGCAATCGCTGTGGACGTTGGACATGCGACCGACCATCCGGAGTGCGACAACAAAAAATTTGGGGAATTCAAACTCGGCGGCGGCCCGATCATCACACGGGGAGCCAACGTTCATCCGTTTGTCTTCAATCGTCTGGTGCAATGTGCGGAAGAACTGGCAATGCCTTACCAAGTCGAAGCCGATCCCCGTCCAACCGGGACTGATGGGCGAGAGCTACAAATGGGCGGTGGCGGTGTGGCAACCGGTGTGGTCAGCATCCCCCTGCGTTACATGCACACCGCGAGCGAGATCGTCGATCTGACCGATGTCGAACGCGTTGTTCAACTCCTGACGGCTTTCGCCCGCAGCCTGTCCGAAGAAGACGCCAACGTCTGGTGATCACGTTCGAGCGAGAAGGCTCTCAAGAGCCTTAAATGCAATCAAGAGGCCTGGATGGGCCTCTTGATTGTCATAAAAATTCGACTGTGAACGAGACCCGAGGGTCGCGGGATTACTCAGGCCGCGCTCTTTTTCCGTTTGATCTTGGGGCTGGCACCCGAATCGACCACCGCTCGACCAATGATGATTTCTTCGACGCCTTCCATCGAGGGAAGCTCATACATCACGTCGAGCATCAGGTTTTCCATGATGCTGCGCAACGCTCGCGCGCCCGTTTTGAGGACGATGGCCTTTTCGGCAACCGCTCGGACTGCATCCCGACTGAAGGTGAGCTTGCAGTCATCCAGCGCAAAGAGCTTTTCGTACTGCTTGAGCAGCGAATTTTTCGTCTGCGTCAGGATGTGCTCCAACTGCTCCGCGTTGAGTTCCTCCAAAACGGAAACAACGGGAAGCCGTCCAATAAACTCTGGGATCAGCCCGTAACGGACCAGATCCTCGGGCTGAATCTGGCTCAACACCTTGGCGTCCTCGGCTTGATGCTGTTGGACGGAGCTGTCCCAGCCGATGGTGCCCTTCCCCAAGCGCCGCCGGATCATGTTTTCCATGCCGACAAATGCACCTCCACAAATAAAGAGGATATTGGAGGTATCAATCTGGATGTATTCCTGGTTGGGATGCTTGCGGCCTCCCTGTGGCGGGACGTTACAGACAGTTCCTTCAAGGATCTTCAAGAGGGCCTGCTGCACACCTTCCCCCGAGACGTCGCGCGTGATGGAGACGTTTTCGGTCTTGCGGCCAATCTTGTCGATTTCGTCGACGTAAATGATGCCACATTCGGCGCGCTTTACGTCGTATTCAGCCGCTTGAAGCAGCCGCAACACGATGTTCTCGACGTCTTCGCCCACATAGCCGGCCTCGGTCAAAGTCGTGGCATCGGCAATCGCGAACGGAACATCGAGCATGCGTGCGAGGGTCCGCGCCAGAAACGTCTTTCCGCTCCCGGTCGGGCCGAGCAGCAACACGTTGCTCTTCTCGATCTGCACGTCCCGCAAGTCTTCGCCCAATGCGGATTGACTAGCGGTAAGCGTGCCCGTCAGGCGCTTGTAGTGATTATAAACCGCAACTGAAAGGACCTTCTTTGCGTGATCCTGGCCGACGACATATTCATTCAATTCCGCATGAATTTCAGTCGGTTTGAGCAGCTTCAGGCGACCGGGCTGATGGACATCAGCCTCCGGCTCGGCTTCCTTCAGTTCGCGATCGATGATGGTCTTGCAGACATTGACGCAAGAGTCGCAGATAAAAACACCAGCCGGGCCCGCAATCATCTTGCGCACCTCGGATTGGGATTTTCCGCAAAAACTGCAGAACGTCATTTTGCTGGATTTCGCCATAGAATGCCTCGCGGGCTATTTTCCGTCTTTCCGGAACTCAATTACGTGGTCGACCAAGCCGTATTCCTTTGCTTCGGAGGCAGTCATGTAGAAATCGCGGTCCGAATCCTTGGCGATGCGTTCCGTCGGCTGCCCGGAATGCTCGGCAAGGATTTCGTTGAGCGTTTCCCGCCAACGGAGGATCTCCTTGGCTGCAATCGAAATATCAGAGGTTTGACCGGTGGCCCCACCGCTCGGTTGGTGAATCATCAAACGAGCGTGTGGCAGGGAGTAGCGTTTTCCCGGCGTGCCCGCCGCCACGAGAACGGTAGCCATGCTGGCAGCCTGCCCCATGCAGTAGGTCTTCACATCGCAGCTGAGGAATCGCATGGTGTCATAGATGGCCATGCCGTCGGTGACACTGCCTCCCGGACTGTTGATGTAGAGCTGGATGTCCTTCTTCGGGTCCTCCATCTGGAGCAGCAGCATTTGTGCGATCACTCCGTTGGCCACAAAGTCGTCAATCGGCGTGCCGATGAAGATAATGCGATCCTTGAGAAGACGGCTGTAAATGTCCCAGCTCTTTTCCGTGCGGCCGTCGTTTTCGACCACATGCGGTAGCGGCAGATAATAACTCATATAAGAAGCGTTTTTACGGGCTAACGCCGTGAAGCTCAAGCGGATTCCTGAACGGCCGGCGATTCCGTGACCTTAGCTTTCCCCACGACGAAATCAAGTGTCTTGCCCAAGAGCAACTGGCGCTGAAGCGACTGCACCTGCGAGCGGTCCTTCTGCATTTCCTTGACGAGCTCATCGGGGCTCTGCTGCCGTTGGCGCGCCATGCCGAGGATGCCGCGGTGCAAATCTTCCTGCGTCACTTCGATCGATTCTTTTTCAGCAATCTTGAAGAGAATGAACTGCAGCTTGAGGTCGCGCTGGGCAATATTGGCGGATTGGGCGTGGAGGGCCTCTTTGTTCTTCTCGAATTCTTCCTGCGGAACGCCCCGTTGCATGTTTTCGACCATGATCCGGCCCATAACATTCTGGGTCTCCGACTGAATGCCGCTTTCGGGAAGCGGGAAATCAACCTGCTCCAGAAGCTTTTCCACCACCTGCTGGCGCTGGGACTCACGGCGCTGCTGCTCTTGGCGGCTCTCAAGATCGTCGAGGATTCGCGCCTTCAAATCTTCTTCTGATTCCAGATTGAGGGACTTCAAGAACTCCTCGTTGAGCTCAGGCAATACACGCTCGCGAACTTCATGGACCGTGACCTGATAAGTTGCAGATTTACCCCGAAGCTCCTCAATTTTGAAGTCGTCCGCAAAATCGGTTGTGATCGTTTTCTCTTCGCCCACAGCCATACCGACGACGCCGTCAATGATGGCGGGAACCCCAAATTCCTTGGCCTGATCGGTTCCGGCTTCTTCCCAGCCGTTTTCCAGAGCAGTCCAGGGCTTGTTGGCCGCGACATCCGGAATGATCTCGGCGATCGGTGTTCCATCAACCGTACCGGTGTAGGAAAGCTTCACGTAGTCACCTGCGGCGACCGCACGCTCTACTTGACGGAACTCGGCCCGCTGCCGACGGAGGTTTTCCACCGCGGCATCGACATCGGCATCCGTAACTTCGCTGGCGGGGAGCGTCGCTTCCAGACCGTCGTAATTGGGCACCTCGAAGGAAGGTTGAACATCGAGGGTGATGTCGATCGTTACCTCTTCGCCGGGAACGACGTTTTCGGCTCCGGAAACCGAAACGACATTATAAACCTGAAATTCCTTCTCCTTCGTCGCGTCCTGAAAGGCGCGCGCAACGACTTTGTTGCCAAGCTCTTCAGCAAACTCCTTTTTATAGCGTTGCCGGATAATCTGTACCGGAGCCTTGCCCGGACGGAAACCCGGCACTTTGGCGTGCTTGCGAAATTCGTTGAGAATTCCTTTTTCTTCCTGCGCGACTTCCTCGGCACTCAGTGCCACAACAAGTTCTTTTCGCAGTTCGCTGACGTCGGTAACGGTTACGTTCACGGATGGATTTTGGGCTGCTGTTGAATTTGGAAAAACCGCCAGCAAAAGCCACCCCCCCGAGAGGGTCAATGGGAATCTAGCTGCGGACGGCCCCTGCTGCCCCCTCAGACATGGCAACAGCGGGTGCCAAGGCATTGGCTACACCGTTGGCTTCCGCCCGCAGGCGCTCCAGAACGCCAAACGTTTCCTCCACTTCCGCCTGCGCCTGTTCAATTGGCGTGGCCGCAGCCTGGATACCGGCGTCCGTCAGATCGTTCTCCAGCATTTGCCGTAAACTATCCAAACGCTCAAGGGTGGGATTCATCACACTGGAGGCCTCGGCAAATGCATCGTGAAAGCCATCAATCACTTCCCGCACGTCATTCCAGCGCTGCCGGGCACTGCTGCGCATTTCCTCGCTGTGAAGCGAGACAATGTCGTCCTCCCAATTATTGAGGTAGGTATTCACTTCCGAACGCAACGCGTCCGTCTTCGCGGCAACTTCGGACCATGCTTCAGTAGCGGATTCGAGTCCGGCGGTAAAATCTGTAAGCTGCTCCTGCGGATTCTGTGCCGATCCAGAAGAAAGCCCCTCCAAGCCGACCGCAGCTTCGCCGAGAGACTCCCGGGCCTCTGCCACCGCGGTGGAGATTTCGCGTGCGGTGGACGATCCACTTTCCGCCCGCTCAAAACCGGCCGGAGTCTGGCAGCCCCCGAGCAAAACTGCCGCCAGCAGGGTTAATCCCAAAGGTGTGGCAAATAGTGTCTGCTGAGAAAAAGAGCGGCGGAGAGCCGGGGGGCGTATTGATGTTTTCATGTCCATTCGAAAGGCAGGATGCGTGCCCGCGGCTCTCCGCTGAACGAACAACCGGTCCCAACTGTCTAAACGGCAGCAGGTTAGAGTCCGAAATGACTTCGCTGAGCGCAAAGAGACTGCGCCCCGGGCCACGCCCGCGCATGACGTTGCCGCACGCCATCATGCAGAACGCACGGCACTCACCTTCTCGGCGATTCGCCTTTGATCCCCAATCGGTGCTATCCTTCCGTTGATGGCTTTGCAGATAATCCCCATACTACGCGCCCTTGCCCCGTTGGTTGGCGCATCCAGCTCCATTGTCTCGTCCATAGCCCAGCGAAAGCGCTCGGGAGAAACGCTGGAAACCGATGAACGTCTCCAACAACTGGAGAACGACGTTGCCGCCACCGGCAAAGTGCTAACGAGCCTTGCCGAACAGGTGCAAGCACTGGCTCAGGAGCTCGAACGGCGGGCAACGCGGCTTGAGGCGCGGGAGCGGCGGTGCCGGTGGACCTTTGTCATCTCGATCGTCGCTTTGCTGGCCGGAGTTTCGGCACTTGGGATCGTTCTGGTGAACGGTTAGGCATCTCCAACTGACTTTCGTTCCGTCCGATCGAAGACGGGGTGTTTCGGGCGGGAATCCCGTTCCACCCTACTGGCGGTCAATCGACCGCTTGACGCCTTCGGTGTGCCGAATGTCTTGCCCCTCGAGTAAATAGACGAACTCCTCGGCGATATTCGTCGCATGATCACCAATGCGCTCAATCGATTTGGAAATAAAGATAAGCTCGATGTAGGTCGCGGCCTGAGACGGTTGGACGGAAATATCGGCCGTGAATTCGGCAAAATTGTTACGATGGAGCCGATCGATTTCCTTGTCTTTGGGCGGAACCGCCCGGGCTTTGGCGGCGTCTTCCGCCAGAAGGCAACCCATGGCTTCCCGCGTCAGCGCCAGAGCGAGGGCACCCATCTCGAGAATGGTTCCGACCTTTGGAAAAGGTCCAATCTCCGCCAGACGGATAATGCGTTTGGCGACATTGGAAGCTTCATCCGCGATGCGTTCGAGGTCTTGGCTCGTCTTGATTGCGACTGTAATCAAGCGCACATCGCTGGCGACGGGAGCGCGTAATGTGATGTAGCGGCTGGCTTCGGCATCGATGGCCACCTCGAGCGCATCCACCGCATCGTCCAGCTCCAGCACTTTGCGGGCGAGCTCGACATCATTCCCGTCGAGGGCATCCAGCGCGAGGCGAACACAATTTGTGGATTTGTCCGCCATCTCAATGAGGTGGCTACGAAGTTGCTCAAGTTCCTTATGGAAAAAGCGATTCATGAAAATGGGAGGATGAAGTGGAAGGGAGCGTGTGTCTGAGAAAGAGGCACATTAACCAAAACGTCCCGAAACGTAAGCTTCTGTTTGCGGATTTTGAGGATTCATGAAAACCGCTTCCGTTTCATTGTATTCGATGAGTTTACCCAGATAAAAGAAAGCCGTGCGGTCCGAGACGCGAGTCGCCTGCTGCATGTTATGGGTCACAATGACAATCGTGTACTCTTCCTTCAGTTGGTGGATGAGGTCTTCAATTTTACCGGTGGCGATGGGGTCCAGCGCCGAGCACGGTTCATCCATGAGAATGATCTCCGGCCGGTTCGCGATGGCTCGGGCAATGCAGAGGCGCTGCATTTGTCCGCCCGAAAGGCCAAAGGCACTCTCGTGCAGGCGGTCCTTCACTTCATCCCAAAGAGCGGCGCCCTTCAAGCTGCGTTCAACCGTTTCATCAAGCTCGGACTTCTTGCTCCGACCCGCAACCCGAAGGCTGTAAACGATGTTTTCGTAGATCGATTTGGGAAACGGATTGGACTTCTGAAAAACCATGCCGATGCGCTTGCGGAGCGAAATCACTTCGAGCAAAGGATCATAGACACTGTTTCCATCAATGAGGATATCGCCTTCATGCCGGATACCGGGAATGAGATCGTTCATCCGATTGATGTTCCGAAGCAGGGTCGATTTCCCACAGCCGGACGGCCCGATAAATGCAGTCACCTGCCGTTCGGGGATATCCATTGTCAGATTAAAAAGGACTTGAGCGGTTCCTCCGTAAAAGAAGCTGTAATCGCGAATCGCGATATAGTCGCTCTTGTATCCTTGACCCGGGCGGCCAGTAGATTCGGCCACCGTGAGCGGGCGCGTGTTGTTCCCGGCGGAAGGGCGGTCTGGATGTTCCATAACGTTCATTAAAATCAGGATGGTGAGTCTTCAGTGTCTTCCGGTGACTTAGAAAGCGCTGCTCAAATATTTTCGGCGCAGGCGGTTGCGGATGAGGATGGCACCGAGGTTGAGAATAATCACGAGAAGGATCAGCACGAGGGTCGTGGCAAAGACCATCGGTCGCGCCGCTTCGGAATCGGGCGATTGAAAGCCAAGGTCATAAATATGGAACCCGAGGTGCATGAACTTGCGTTCGAAGTGGATGAAGGGGAAGAGCCCATCGATCGGAAGGTTTGGGGCCAATGCGACGACTCCGACCAACATCAACGGGGCCACCTCCCCCGCGCCACGCGCCATGGCGAGCACCAAACCTGTCAAAATGCCCGGTGCCGAAGCCGGCAACACCAAGGTACGAATTGTCTGCCATTTGGACGCGCCACAGGCCAAGGCTCCTTCGCGCACGCCGCGGGAAACGGCCGCGAGCGCTTCTTCCGTTGCGACAATAACCACCGGCACCGTCATCAATGCGAGGGTGAGCGAGGCCCAGAGAACACCGCCGGTCCCGAAGGTCGGCACCCCGAGTTCCACCGAACGGGGGAAAAAGAGTTGATCGATGTTGCCTCCCAGGAAGTAGACGAAAAATCCCAGCCCAAATATCCCGAAAACGATGGAAGGCACGCCCGCGAGGTTGTTGATCGCAATGCGCACCGCTCGCACGAAGAGGCCTTGTTTCGCATATTCGCGCAGATAAATGGCGGCGAGCACGCCAAATGGGGTAACCGCGAGGCTCATCAGCAGCGTCATGACGAAGGTTCCGAAGATCGCCGGAAAAATTCCGCCCTCGGTGTTAGCCTCTCGGGGGAAGCCGCTCAGGAACTCCCAAATGTGGTAGAAAAACAACTGCACCTTGTCCCAAAGGCTCAGCTGGTTGGGCCAGTAGTAGTGGACGAATTCACCGAGAACCTGTGATTGCGCTTCGCCCGTCGGCAAACGGTAGTGCAAGCGGTCCAGCCGTTGTTCAGCCCGCAGCTCCTGAGCTCGAGCCGCAAGGGGCCGGTAATCTCCCATCAAGGTCGCGATGCGTTGTCGTGCCTCCGCAAGCTGTTGTTCCTGCTGCGGTGTGCGGGGATCCTGCCGCACCAAGTATCGCTCATCCATCTCTGCAGCTCGGAGCTGAGCGTTGATCGGCCCAATCTTGCCCCGCTCGATCTCATTAATGCGTTCGCGGCGTTCGCCCACTTCGTTGACCAACGCGCGCAATGTGGTGTCAAACTGCGGGTCCTCGACGGTGATGCGGCTGCCGTCTGCCCGCTCAATCGCGAGCGGATAGAAGATTCCATCGCCCCACTCCATTCGCTCCGCATGGATCAGCCCCGCCGGATATTCGACTTTTTCAATATCGCCCAGCGTAAAAAACGCGAAGGACTCCCCATAACGGTCGCGATTGCCCATGAACAGCTGCTTCTCCCGGCGAACAGCAGGATCGGATGCAGTGAGCTGTTCCGGAGTCAGGTCACGGATATCGATATTCTTTTCCTGCGTGATCACACCTGCCACGGTTCGTGAACCGCGGTAACCCGGGGCTTCTTCACGAAAGGTAATCTCCGCCACGGGTTTCGGCCAAAACACCGCCACCCCGTTTTTGAGGATCAATCCAAGCAGGGAAATGATCATCAAAAGGCCGATCGCCAAGCCCATTGCTGTCAGCCAAACATAGATTTCCCCAGAGGGACGATCCTGACTGCTTTTTGTACGGTTTGAATTCATGAAGATGAGCTCGAGGATTCGGACCAGAAAAATGTGTATCCAGGTTTCGCTGACAATGATGGCATCCGATTTACTCCACTGCACGATAACGCTCGCGCAGGCGTTGGCGGAGGATTTCAGCGAAGGTATTGACGACAAACGTCATCAAGAAGAGTACCATCGCGCCGAGGAACAAGGTTCGGTAAAGCGTTCCGAGATAAGGGGCTTCGGGGAGTTCGACCGCGATATTGGCCGAGAGCGTGCGCATACCGGTGAAGGGATTGAAATCGGTGACAGGAACATTTCCGGTCGCCATCACGACAATCATCGTTTCCCCCACCGCCCGGCCCAAACCGATCATCAAGCCTGAGAAGATTCCGGCAGATGCGGTGGGAACAACAATCCGGATTGCGGTCTGCCAACGGCTGGCCCCAAGAGCGAGGGAACCGGACCGGAAAGCCTCGGGAACGTTCGACAGCGAATCTTCCGAGATGGTGAAAATGATCGGGATCACTGCGAATCCCATCACGAATCCGACCACGAAAGCATTGCGCTGTTCGAAGGACAAACCGAGCGCCTGCGGATACCACATCCGGAAATCCGCAACGGTCAGCCCGGTGTTGGGATCCGTGACGGTGAAGAACAAACGTTCCGTGACAGGGCCCAACTGCCAGCCAATCCAAGCGAACAGCAGCAACACTGGAACGATCAACAAGAACTCGAGTCCCTGGGGAAGCGCCAGCCGGTAACGGTTGGGCAATTTTCCCCAGCAGAATCCGAGAATTACCGCCGATAAAACCATGCCGGTCACCGCGAGCACCACGGAGGGAACGGCGTTACTGACAATCGGAGCAAGCCACAGGGCCGCAATGAAGCCCAGTACGACCGATGGCAGTGAAGCCATGATTTCCATCGTCGGCTTGACATAACGCTTCAATTCCGGGCGCAGAAACTGCGATGTATAAATCGCCCCCAAAAGCGCGATCGGCACCGCAAACAGCAACGCGTAGACAGTGCCTTTGAGCGTCCCGATGATCAATGGAATCAGTGAGAGCTTTTTCTCAAAATCATCGCGCCCGCCGGTCGATTGCCATTCCCACGAAGGCTCGGCTTGGCCTTCATATTGAATTTTCCCGAAATAGGTTTTCCAACCGGCGACGGGGTGACTGTCCTTTAGATCGTAATAATGAAGACGTTGATCATCGCTTCCCAAAAACAGCAGACGATCGTAACGGGGAGCGATTTGGGCAGCCTTGGGTTGAAAAGGGAGTTCCGCCTCCCAGCGGGTTTCCTCCGTCGTCATGTATCGGAGCGCCGCATAATTACCCGCTCCTGTGACAAATGCCTTGTTGCGCTGACTCGCCGCATAAAACGCGGCACCCCGCTCCAGCGCAGGAAATTCCTTCGTTTGTCCATAGAGGCGATTTCCCGTCTCCGGGTCGCGAAACAAGCTCCAGACGCGGCTCTCGCCGGTGATGCTGGAAAAGGCAATCGAGACATCACCGAGAATAAAGTTCATCATCCCAATACGGCCATCCGGCAGATCTGCGAAAGGTCGGAAAGTCTGACGCTGATAAAATTGACCGTTGTTGAAGAACAAGTAGGTCACAGTGCCGTCTTCCGCACCCACAATGATGGAATCGGCCTCCCACGGTACGAGGATGAACTGAGGTTCACTTTCCAAAAGCTCGGTGAGATTGTAGCGTTGATTCACCTCGATTTCACCAGTTCCAAATAAGGAACGGGATTGCGCCAACGTTACGGCGTGCAATTCAGGCCGGCCATCGACCCGCTGAACCGCCGCAGCGAGCTTACGGGTTCCGGAGTCACCATAGTCGAGGTGCTCCAGCGCCACGCCTTCGCGACCAATCTTTAGAAAAGGTAACGCTTCAAGGTCCGCGACCACACGACGTCCCTCGTTTTCCGGATAAGTCGCCCGGTAGTTGACTGAAACCACTGAAAATCTTCCGTCATCCGTTCCAAGCAAAACCTGATTGCTTCGAGAATTGTAGCGAATGACCGGGTACGCCGTTTCTTCGGGGAGGTCCAAATCACCGCTAAACCATCCACGGTTGGTGGGATTGCCAGGATCCACAGTGTCCAAAAAGCGAAACGCGGCTTCGGGTGTTACAAAAAAGGGCAGCTCCGTGTATTCATCCACGCCGAAGGCGACAAAATCGTCCCGTTCAAGCTCGAAGCTCGCCGCCGGAGACACCTTGGCACCGGCAAAAAGCGGCCAGATCTGGATCAAAATGAACACAAAGATCAGGCTCACCGCGAAGATAACGGAAAGCCCTCCGAACTTGATGAAATGGTTCATGAACCGGTCCATCAACAAGGTCGGACGGGAGACGCGAAAACGTTCCGGAATCGGTGGCTGGGAATGACTCATGGGTGCGGGCGGGGAATGCCAAAGGGAAGGGAGCGGGGCAGAACATGCGGTTCTACCCCACCTCGCAGAATTCATGAACTACCCACTATTGAAGCGCCTTTAGCGTCGCCTCGGTCTGCATCGCCGGCAGAGGGAAGAAGCCGTCACGCACGACAATCTCCTGACCCTCATGTGAGTTGATGTAGCGGAGGAACTCGTACGTCAGGCGATCCATTGGTTCGCGGGGATTCTTGTTGATGTAAACGTAAAGAAAACGAGCCAAAGGATAGTCTCCGGTCACGCAGTTTTCCGCCGTCGGCTCAACCAGTTCGCCTCCTTTTTCTTTCGCAATCGGAAGCGCACGAACACCCGACGTGTTGTAGCCGATTCCCGAATACCCAATCCCAAACCGGTCGGCTGTAATCGACTGAACGACGGTGGATGAACCGGGCTGCTCCTGATAACGTGCGCCGTCGAAGTCGCCCCCGCCCAACGCCACATTCTTGAAGAAGCCATAGGTGCCACTCACGGAATTCCGTCCATAGAGGGAAAATGGCCGGTTTGCCCAATCGCCTTCCAATCCCACTTCGCCCCATGTGCGCAAGGGATCGTGCCCGAGACGGTAAGTGCTCGAAAAGATCGCATCAATTTCCGGCAGAGAGAGTCCCTTCACCGGATTTTCGCGGTTCACGAATACAGCGAGGGCGTCGATTGCCACGCGAACCTCGGTCGGGCGGTATCCGTGGCGCTCTTCAAACCGATCCATTTCGGAAGCGGTCATCGCCCGGCTCATGGGTCCGAGTTGGGCCGTGCCATCGATCAGGGCAGCCGGTGCGGTCGACGAGCCAGCGCCTTGCACCTGAATATTCACATTGGGATAGATCTGCCGAAAGCCTTCCGCCCACAGCAACATCATGTTGTTCAACGTGTCTGAGCCGACCGAGTTCAGGTTACCGGAAATCCCGGAAACGGGCGTGTAAGACGGGATCTTTGAGTCGACTTCGACTTGGGCAAAAGAAGCCGTTGTCGTAAGAGCCGTAGCAAGTGCCACTGCAGTGATGATTTTTCTCATGGTTTGTTTCAGATATTACGGGTGTAACGTGAGCCTGGAGACTCCTTGCGTCAGAACTGCATGCGCACACCACTGATAAAGGTGGTGGAACGGCCTTTTGCCGTGGAGACGTCGCTGCCATCCTTACTTTCAGCGCGTTCGATGCCGGCCATCAGTTTGAGGTTGTCTCCGTAAATGTAGTAATTGAGCCCCGCATAGTAGGCTGCGTACTCATTGCCCGAACCATAGAGGTCGGGGACGCGGTCTGCGTAGCGGTTGCGGCCGAGGCTAACGCCCTCATCTCCGCTGATGTTTTCATAGCGCAACACCGCCTGGAGCGTTTTCGGGACGAGATAGAACGACGGCATGACATAAAAGCCATGGATCTGGGCGCTGTTTTCGTCCTCGCCCCACATGTACTCCGTCCGCAGGTCAAAAGCGCCCCGCGCATAGTGTCCGCTCAAGGCGAACGCGTGCTCGAAGCGATAGTAGCCGTCCTCCGAATCGCGGTGAAGGTAATCACCGCGGAACCGCAGCTGGTGGCCGTCGCCAATGAGCTCGTCGAGCTTCAGTTCACCACTGAGGTTCCAGAGCGCACTGTCCATATCGGACGTCATTCGGCCCGTTTCGACACTCTCGCCGTTAAAGACCCCAGCATAATAGCCGAACATGCCGGCGTTTCCGTGAAGGCGCAGGCCGAGCGGTTTTCCGCCGTTGAAAATGCCAGTCAAACGGCTGCGCTCCAAAGTGAGGATGGATGCCGAGGATGTATTTTCTTCGTGACCAAACTGCGGTTTGGCTTTGCCGAAGGTGATGTTGGCCAACGGATTGGCTGTCCAGGTAAGGGTGGCCGAATCAAGATCGGTATCGGTCAAAACGTTGGCTTCGACCAGAAAGCGCCAATCGTCAAAGATCTTGCCTTGCACGCCCAAGCGCACGCGGCGGAGTTCAAATGTATTATAGTCGCCTGCGTCTCCGGAAGCGCCGGAATTGCTCCCGTCTGAATAGGCAAATTGACCTTGAATCCGACCCCGGATTTTGAGCTCGGAGATGGTATTCCGGGCGGGAGTAACGAGGACCCGTTCCACCGCTTGAGCCGGTGCCGGCGGATGCGCTGAAGCCACCCCATCAGGACGTGATGGAGGCACTTCTTCCGCTTGCGCAGCGGTTTCAGCAAGCTGCCGGCGGACGTCGTCGGCTTGTTCCTGAGTGATGGTTCCGTTGGCAACAAGCAAATCGAGAAGCGGTTGATCGGAAGCGTGGAGGGTTCCGCCCAGACAAAGCAGGGCTAACAGGGCATGAGCATGGGCTCGCATCGGATAGATGACCTTCTGGTTGTTCGTTAGTGTTGTGATCCATCGCACGACGCCTCGAAAGGCAGTCCCGAATGAACACCTCCCTTTATAAGGATTCACTCGGGCAAACGTGTGACGGAATTGTGAAGATTGTGTGACACTCACACCTGAATCGAATCCGCCCCAAACGCAAAAAGAACGCCTCCCCCGAAGGAGAGACGTTCAACCTAACACTAACGAACCTCTAAAATCCCTTAACTATCAGAACCTTACAAAACACCGATAATCGCGAATCCGCCGGGATTGGTGTAGTAGAACGCCCAGCTGTTCATTTTGTGCATCCAGATCCAAGAGTAGTCCTGAAGACCGCCACCATAGGTGTAGATCCAACCCAACTGCGGGTGGTTGATCCACGTCTCGCCGATCTCCAGATAGCCGTCGCGGTGGAGTTTGGTCCAGTTGGCCATCCAGTTATACTCCGGTTCAAAGGCACCTGCGACACCAACGTGCTTGTAGAAGGAGTCGCCTTCCGGGTAGGCATGGAGGTCGATGCTCAACGCAGGGCTGCCGGCTGTCGGCAAAGGATTCAAGCCACCGTCATTCGTGTAGCTGATGCCGCCAAGCTGCGGGTCTGCGATCAGGTTGTTGCGGGAAGCATCCGTCCAGAAGATGGTCGAATCCACCGCGCCGGCAGGGCGTGCATTGAATCCAGCGGCGTTGTTGTTGGCGGAATTGTGGCTCCACCAGACGTTGCTCCGGAAGTCGATGTCACCGGCGTTGAAACGTGTCTCGTTGTCGTTTTCGATATCGATCATCTTCTCGAAGTTGAGGAAGACCGAGTTGTAGTAACGAGCGGATGCATTGTCGCGGATGTTGAATGCAACATTGGCTCCACCCTGGCCACTTCCGCCGATGCCGATAAAGGTGGCGTTGTAAACCGTGGTGTTTCCAAACGGTGCCGCGTCGAGCGGGGCGGTGGCACCATCGTGCTCGCCACCCTTGTCCATCCGGTCGCTGCCGATGTCGGTGCCGATCGTGAACCAGAATTGGCCCTTGCCGCGCCAACCTTGGTCGTAGTCGAACGAATCGTCATTGCCGTAGGCAGCGATGAGGTAGCGGGCATTGACGGTGCCGCCAAACCATTCAAAAGCGTCGTCCTTGTTGGCAAACACTTCGACAAACTCGACCGTCGTGCCGCGACCGACGCCGCCCATGGTGAGTCCATTGATTTCGTTATCGCCACCGATCACAGCACCGCCGTGGCGGATCGAGACGTAGCGGATCACACCCGAATTGTCTTCGTCATTCGTGCCACCAAAGGTTGAGTAACCAGCTTCCGTCCCGGAGGTTTCCAAGCCTTCCACCTGATCCTCTACCGGAGAGGCAACGATCTCGCTGTCGGCGCGGGAGTTGATGCTGGCGCTTCCGAGAATGATCAATCCGCCCCAGAGCTGGGTGTCTTCGTGAGTCAGGTTACCATTCAGGTCATCCAGTTCCGAAGTGAAAATGATTGGATCGGTCGGAGTACCTTCGGCATGAATCATCGCGCCACGGGTGATGATGAGCGATGCAGCGTTTGCACCGGTGCTTTCACGGCCTTTAACCACCGTGCCGGGCTCGATCGTAAGCGTGGTCTTTTCGCCGGCACCTTGTGGCGTTACGACGAAGGTATAACCTTCGAGAAAATACGTATTATCAGCCGTCCAGGTTGTATTGGAATCGATAATACGGGGAACGGAGATGTCCGCCGCCTGCAGAAAGGCGGTGCCACCGATCAGCAGGGACAGCCCCGCGCGAATGGAATGTTTCATAATCATGAGTTTAGGCAGTTACTGATGTTGGAGAAAATGTGGAATCGGATCCTAAAAGTCTTTGGCCACGCTCAACGCATAGGTACGCCCCACTCGATAACGTTCGTAAGCAAAGCTCTGCCCCGCATAGGTGAGTGTCTTTTCGCGGACCGAATCCAAGATGTTGTCGACGCTCAACCGCGCGGCCCATCCATGGCGAAAGGTCTTGGCGATGTTGAAATCAAGCGTCGGAGACGGCTGTTCATAGATATCCGGGAGCGGGCCGGTGGTAACCACATGAAGCCGCTCGCCCGCCACATTATAGCTCAGCGTAAAAGTGGTGTTCCACGGCACGACAAAGTAGGAAACGTCGGCATTGAACGTGTAGTTGGATTGTCCAAACAGCGGGCGCTTATCGTCGGCGTCGGGGATTAATTCGCGGATGGCGGCGAGGTCGAGCTCCGGGATCGTCACCTCCGACTCGATCAACGCGAAGTTGAATCCTACACTCAGGCCCCGCAGCGCTTCCGACCAAACCGCGAGGTCCTGTCGGTATTCAAGTTCTATCCCGTAAACAACCCCGTCTTCCACGTTTTGGGGTTTAATAGCCCCTTTGTCGAAGGTGTGTTCAATCGCGTCAGCCAGCTTTTTATAGAAGAGACTAACCGCCAGCAGTTCGCTGCTCCGCGGGAAGAATTCCCAACGCAGGTCAAAGTTGTCGATCAGGGTGAGCTCCAGATCCGGATTACCTTCCCAGAACTCGTCAGTGAACGGTTCATACACCCGGACAGCAGCCATTTCGCGATAGGTGGGACGCGCCAACGTGCGGCCATAGGCAGCCCGCAGGTTCATATTCTCGCGGAGTTCGTAAACTACCGAAGCTGCGGGGAGTATTTCCCATTGGTCGATTTGCCCGATTTCGGGCTCAATATTGGACTCAGGGCGGGGAATCGTCGTGAGATCGGTCAATTCGTAACGGGCACCAACGATGGCCCGCCATGACGGGAGGAAGCGCCAGTCGACCATGGCGTAGCCTGCCGAAATGACCTGCTCACCGTCGTAGTTGATGTTGGAGGTGATCTTGCGCAGGGAGCTTCCAAATTCCATCGTGTTGGTTGCCTCATTGATCGAGATCAGCCCGACTGGGTTGGGAAACGACTCGAGCCATTCCCGGGCTGCCGTCGGATCACTGGGGACGACCATATGCTCGAAACGGAACTGCCGCCCTCGGTAGATGCGTTCACCCTCGGAGTAAAGGCCCCCGACCTTCAATTCAATGCTCCGGCCGCTGCTCAGTGTGAATGGCAGCGTTAAATCGATCGCGCCTTCCGTATTATCGTCTTCCAGCTTCCGGAAATACCGGTTGAGCGACATCCCGGCTGGATCGTAGTTACTGAAAATGTAATTCCACTTGAATTCGAGGCTGCGGTAGTCGGGCTGATCCTGGGTCGAACGGCTCTTTGCCAATCGCCAATCGAGCCGAAGCCCTTCCCCCAAGCCCTCAAACACACTCTTGCCTTCCATTTGAGCGGAGGAAATTGCCCGCTCGGTATACAGTAGATCGATGTTTTCCCGAAATGCATCCCCGCTGTCGCTTTTCGCCGACTCCCCTACTCCACGTTTGATCGAATCGTCGGCCGACTGATTGTGGTAGTAGCGCAGGGTGAACTCATGGCGGCTGCTCGGCGTATAGGCAATTTGCGCAAGCGAGCCCCAGTCAACGGAGTAAACCGATCGCGTGACGCCAAACGGCGGCGTTCCCTCAGGCACCTGTGCTCCGGCCTCAATGTAGGGAAAAAACTGGTAGATCGTTGGATCGGGAGAAAACACCCGCGACATCGCCACATAAGCCGGCGTCCCGAAATCCTGGGTACGGTCCCCTTCTTGGTAGCGACCAACCGTTCCGTTCGTGTAATGGGAAGAACTCCGGTCGTATTTGAAGCTCAACATGTAGCCGAAAGCACTTTCCTCCTTCCAGTGGAAGCGGTCGCCGAGAGCCACGCTCATGCCGAAATTGGGCTCCCCGCTTTTGGCGGTTGGATAAAAGCTGCGGTTGTCAAACGACCCGAGCAAATGGTCGAGTTCCTTTGCCACCGAAAAATCACCCACTTTCGCAGCTTGATTCGCCCGGCTGTAGGTAACATCACCAAAATCAAAATCCGATGGCAAACTCCGGGTCCCATCGTCCCTCGCGAGCCAATCGCGGCCGCCGCCAGGGATGGTTAACAGATCTTCGCCCACGACATTGCTGTTCATCCCCATCTTGACGCTGGTGCGGAGAAAACGCTGATCCGGAAAGCTTTTGGTCTGGAGGTTGACGCTGCCACCGGAAAACGAACCCGGCTGATCCGGCGTGAAGGACTTTGCCGTCACCACACTTTCAAGAAGCTCCGACGGGAATTGATCCAGCTGCACTGCACGCCGGTCCGGGTCCGCGCTGGGCACGGTAATGCCATTGAGCATCGTGTTGGTATAACGGTCGCCGAGACCACGAATGACCACGTATTTGCCATCGACGACAGAGGTTCCGGTCACCCGACCGAGCGCTTCCGCAGCGTCGCCCAAACCGAGGCGTGACATCGACTCCGACCCCATTGCATCGCTCAACGCGCTGGAACGCTGGCGGACCTGAAGCAGGTTTGCGTCTACTGACTGCAACTCACTCGCGGTGACCACCAGCGCAGGAAGCTCAAAGATCTCTCCGCCCACATCCCCATCGGTGGGAGCATTTTCCGCTTCGGATGATTCCGCATCAAAAGGAGCCAAGGTGACATCCAAGCGGCGGGTTTCACCCTCCGTCACTTCCACATCCGCCACCGCGAGCAAATCATATCCGCTGCGAAAAATACGGAGGGCGTGCGTTCCCGCGGGAACGCCCTCGATGAAGTAGCGACCGTCCAAGTCGGTCATTCCCAGCGATTGACTGTGGCCGAGGACAAATACCCGGGCATCGCGCAGCGGTTCACCGGTAGTCGAACTTGCCACTCGACCGGTGATCCCGCCCGCACCCCAAACGGTCGCCGTCGAGGCTAACGAAAGAACCAAAAGAATATGAAATACAGAGCGCATGACTTGTTGCTGATTCCCTGCTTTCTAAGTCAGACTCCCCTCTGCAACCCCCTTCTTCCATCTCCGCCGCATTATGACACGGTCGTAACCTCTTGGTCACAACGTGACCTTTTCGTAAGCCTTTTGAGACCGCTTCCAGCTCTCAGCACATCGGCTTCAAAATGGTCAAATTTCCCGATTGCCTTCAGTGAACAACCTCACCCGGAGAATAAACTGACTTTGTTCCACCCCGTTGGTTAAAGAATTTCGGAGGTGGATCAGCTCGTCCTCTTGCCTCTCTCTGTGACAGGCGAAGCAACCCGAATGTGGCATTAACACTGAAATTGTAACATTCGAGAGGGCTGAGTTTTCTTGCGATCCGTCACGCTGACGTTACCTTGTTGTCACATAACCGGCACATTCGCCGCTATTTTCCCCATCAACCAGAAAACTCCATGAAAGCCCCCTTATCCCTGATTGTTACGTTACTGGCCACAGCTCCCTTGGGCGTATTCGCGACGGGCTCAGCAACGTCTGACCAAACCGCGGGTTCCTCGGCTCCGACGATCAGCACGGAAGTGACAACTCCCGCCTACCCCAGCGAAGCGCGCCTAGCGGGGGTCGAAGGCACCGTGATGGTCGAATGTCTTGTGGCAGCCGACGGGACGATCCTGACCAGTGCGATTGCGGATCCCGATGCGCACCCGCTCCTGCGGGAAGCCGCGCTCAAAAGAGTTGCTCAAGTGCGCCTCGAATCACTGGACGGCAACAATGCCAACAGCTACAAGGTGGTCCGGATTCCGGTTCGCTTCGAGCTGGAATCGCTCAACGCCCGGGTAGACACTGCGCACATCGCCGCCCGCTAAACCATAGCAGCAGGTGTTCGCCAGATAGGCCGGGCTGATACGTCCGGCCTTTTTTTTGGAAAAGCGCGACGCCCCTCCAATACGTAATTAGAATCCGGGACAGCTTCCCCGAAGCGGCCACCAGTGGTTCTCCCGCGCATTCAAAACCGCCCAATCATCTACTCGCGCGGCAACGCTTTGCGCAGCTCGCCCACGTAATCCTCCGGACTTTGGCCGCCATACCCCGGACGGGCTGCGAGCACTTTCTCGCTCTCCGGTTCCACCAAGAGAACCGTTGGGTATGCGCGGACCGGGTACTGCTGTTGCAACCGTAGGTTCTGCCGGGCGATCGCCTCCTCCTGCTTCCCTCGGGGAAAATCCGCTTTCATTAAAACCAGATTGTCCGCGGCAAACTCTTGGAACGCCTGGGACTGAAAAACCGTTCTTTCCAGCTGCTTGCAGGGAGGGCACCAATCCGAACCAGTGAATAGCAGTAACAAGGGCCGTCCCTCAGCTTTCGCTGTCGCAAGCGATTCCTGATAATTCTCGGACCACACGGTATCGGCACGGCTATCGCCCAAGTTATCGGTGGAATTTGAGCCCGGATCGCCACAGGCGGTCACAGTGAATACAAATGCGGCGAGCCAGAGTCCCACGCTCGAGGTTTTCAGAAACATGTTTTTCATCGGTAAGGACAGTGACACTCCAACGGCGGGTTTTATTCCGGACAATCTTCCTAACGCTCTTCGAGAAGGGGAAGCCAAATGCGCATGGTCGTGCCCTCGGGAGAGGTTGAGACCAACTCAACGTCCCCATTGTGGCTGCGCAAGATGCGTTTGACGATAGCCAGGCCAAGGCCCGTACCCTCTTGGCGACCGGTCAGGAAGGAATCAAAAATTTCGCCTTGCAGAGGCTCGGGCACCCCATGGCCACTATCCGAAATCAGAACTGAAGCGACCGGGTTTCCGGTCACACTCTCTTCACTGCCTATTCTCACCACGATGGTTCCGCCTTCAGGCATTGCTTGGGTGGCATTGAGCAACAGATTGAGCAATGACTGCTGCAACTGACCCCGGCTCGCCTCGACCATGACCGGAGTGGCGGGCTCTTTGACCTGTAGCTCAATCCGGTTTTGTTGGAACTTCAACCGCACGAGGTGCAACGTGTCTGCAACCGCCCGGCGCAGATCCTGACGGGTCCGGAGGTCCTCCCGCGATTTCCCAAAACTGAGCACCCGCGAAACAATGCCTTCCAGCTGATCAATTTTTTCCTGAATAATGACCACGTCCCGCGCCCGCACATCCTCAGCGGGAAACTGAAGATCCAACGCCTCAAAAAGCAGGCGAATAACGGTCAATGGATTACGAATTTCATGGGCAATCTCGGCTGACAACAGTCCCAAGGTAGTCAGACGATCCGTTCTGCGCAGGGATTCCTCGGTATTGAAAATGCGGGAGTAAAGCCGCGAGTTCTGGATCGCCACCGCACTGAGTCCGGCCAGCGTTTCAAAAACGCGCCGTTCGGCGTTGCTGAACCGATGCGAACGATCCGTGTAGGCATTGAGCACCCCGATAACCTCGTCTTCATAGACAATCGGACTGGAGAGCAACGAGACGAGACCCAGGCGCTGGACGACCGGAACGAAGTGGCTTTCTTCGGTTCGCGCGAGGTCATTGACCTCAATCGTCTTGCGTCGGCGAATGGCAGTGCCGAGCGCGCTTTCATCGAGCGTTAGCAATTCCTGATGCCCCACCTTGTCTGGGATGCCCGAAATGGCTTCGAGTGCCAACTGCCGCTTCTTCGGATTATACAGATAGAGGGCACAAACCCGGCATTTCATCAGCTCCAGCGACTCATCGGTAATGCTCTGCAAGAGTTCGCCGATCTCCCGTTTTTTGACGATTGATCTTCCCGTATTGACAAGCGCCCGCAGTTGATCGGCTTGTTCACGCAATTTGCGGATCAACCAGAGCCGGCTGACCACCCGTGTCGCCTCGTTGGTGAGCAACGTGAGGACCTTGAGGTCGCGTTCGTTGAAAGCATCGACTTTTTCACTGTCGACATTGACCACCCCGATGGTGGCACCATGCGCTCCAATCATCGGGACAGCCAACTCGCTGCGGATCGATTCGCTTACCGGAATATACCGCGCATCCACGCTGACATCGGGCACCAGCAACGGCTTGCCGTGAAGCGCCACCCAGCCAGTCACCCCTTGGCCCAAACGAAGCTGAACTTCCTTCGAATGGGCGGGAAATCCACGGAACACTTCAATTTCGAGAAGCTCGGTATCCGGGTTGATCAGCTCGATGGCCGCACTGGAGGCAGGCAACACTTTGATAATCTCATCAATGATGATTTCCAGAGCTTCGCGAGGATCCTCCAAATCACTGACCAGGCTGCTGATCCGGTAAAGCGCATCAACCACCGATGCATTGGGATCGGAGAGAGAAAGATCAGACGCAGGGGCATTCATGTTGAGGAGGCAAGCTGGCGGCTTCGGGGTAAAACGTCACCCTGAAAAGGCCTGCCGCGCACAGGCGCATTCCAGCCGGCAGACGCGTCACCACGGGCCGAAGAAGCGTGTCGCACAAACTACCGCCCTGCCTCCAACTCCGAAATCTCTTCTACGATAGCGGTGAGCGATTCCCTCAGCGCCAGCAGGTTCTCTGTATCGCTTTCCTGCCCCCGGTGAATCGGTTCGATATAGAAGGTATCCACTGCGACATTTCGTTCGGTTGAAATCCGGGCAAAGGTGATGTCGAAGCCGTGGTCGAAAATAGCCTTGGAGATCCGATAGAGCAGGCCGATCGCGTCGGTGGCCTGAACCTCAATGATGGTTCGGCGCAGTGACAACTCGTGATAAACGTCCACTCCCGGAGGCAGTGGCGCCCGCAGCCGATCCCCGGTCTGCAGGTAGGCCGGCTTCCGGCGCTTGGCGGCCTGGGTTTGAATCTCAACCATGAGATCACGGTTGTGCAACAACACCGACTCCAGCGCCGATTGGAACAATTCGCGCGCCCGTTTGTCACGCACGATTCCGCCCGATTCATCGACGACATAAAACGTGTCGATTGTGATATGATCGGCGCGGGTTAACGCCTTGGAGCTGACAATACTCAGCCCGGCAACGCTGAAAGCGCCGGCGAGTTTGTAGAAGAGGCCCGACCGGTCCCAGGTAACAATATGGACGACATTGAGGCCGAGGTTGAGGTCTTCATGCCATTCGACCACCGGCACGAGGGAGCCGAGCGAGTCGGCCTCCGCAATCGTGCGCAAGAGGCTGTTCACCATCCGCAAATGAAGGGCGATCTCATCGGCGTTGTGGTAAATAAAATACCGCTCGGGCAGGAGGTTATAGTGCGCCTCCACTTCGTCCTCGGACAGCCCCGGAACCATTTCGAGAATTGTATCTTTTGAAATCACGCCGTCTCTCCCTTCCATGACCCCCGACTCGCCGAGAACGGCACGTGTCGCGTTAAAGAGCTGGGTGTGCAGCGTGTCCTTGTAACCATTCCACAGGTCCTTTGCGGTCCCTCGCGCATCGCAGGAAGTGAGTACGTAGAGGTAACGTAGTTTCTCACCATCACCAATCCATTCGGCAAATTTCTGGGGCGTTCGAGGATCATCCAGATCGTAGTGCTGCCAGAAGCGTGCCATTTCCAAATGACCCTCGATCAGAAACAGAATTTTATCCCGCAAGGACAGCGGCAGGTCTAACCTGTCTAAAATAGGACGCGCCATCTCCGCGCCGACTGCCGCATGACCTTCGATCTGGCGACCTTTGCCAATGTCGTGCAGGAGCAACACCAGGTAAAGCAACGCGGGCAGCTCGGTGGCCTCAAGGGCATCATGATATTTGCCATCCAGCTCCACGTCCTCCCGACGAAAGATGGTGTCGAGCACCGCAATCGTCGCCAAAGTATGCTCGTCGGCAGTGTAGCGATGATAGTATTCGTGCTGCACCAGGCAGTCGAGACCCTGCCATTCGGGCAGAAATCGGGCGAGAACGCCCGTATAGTGCATCGCCCGCAGGGTGTCGGCCACTTCGCCCCGCGCCTGGAGGATGGAACGGAAGGCGCGATTTGCCCCGGGGTCGTGAATGATTTTTTCGTCGATCCGGTGAAGGTTCTCACTGACCAGCCGGGTTAGTTCGAGGTCCAGCTTGACCCCGTATTGCTGCCGTAGCCGGAATAACCGAATCAACCTGACCGGGTCCTCTTTAAAAACAAACGGCGAGGCCGCCGAGACCTGCCCCCGGTCGATAATAAACCCGTCCAGGTTGACCCGTTTGAAAAAGCGTCGCGATTCGAGAACCGCCGCAAAGGTCACGCTATGGACCGCGTCGAGCGCCAGCCGCTGCTCAAGGTAGTTTGAGTAGCGGTAGATCGTTCGTGCAGCTCGATAATAATCGCGCATGAACCGTTCAATCCGGGCAAAAAGATCCGTCTCCGTGTAACCGAGGTTGGAGGCGACTTGAGGCTGCCTTTCGATATCGAGCAAATCACTGGGCCGCGTGCTGAGGTAATGCAGCTCGCTGCGCACCCGTAAGAGAAAATCGTAGCTCCGGACAAACTCCGCATACTCGTGAGGCCGTAAAAGATCTCCGTTGAGCAGCGGTTCCGGATTGCCGCTGTCCAGTTTCAAACGGACCATCCAGATGATGTTCTGGTAATCCCGCAGTCCTCCCACCCCGTTCTTGATATCCGGTTCCTGAACAAAGACAGTTCCCCCGAATTTTTTCCGCCTAAGCCTTTGGTCTTCCAGCCGTTCCGTCACATACGCAGAGAGGTCTTCGCGATGGATGTAGCGGGCGTAGCGTTTGCCAAAGTTTTCTGCCAATCGTTTGTCACCTGCGAGGAAACGGCTTTCAAGCATCGCATTTTTGCTCTGCACCTCTTCACGCGCCTCGGCGATTGCTTCCTTGATGTTGCGCGTGCTGTGCCCGACCTTCAGCCCGAGATCCCATAGGGAGTAAAGGATCTTGTCGTTAAAGAATCGCTGTTGTTCTGGAAATGACGCCGCGCGCACCCGTTCGGGGTACACAAACATGATGTCAACGTCGCTCAGGGGGCTGAGCTCGCCCCGTCCATAGCCTCCCAAGGCCAACAAACTAACCGGCGTTTCCACCTTGGAATGATGGGCCAGCCAGAGCGCTGTCGTGGCGCTGAAAAGGTGCTCGATGAGCACATCCATCACCAAAGCGTGCATTTGGACAACGGCCAACCCCGAAGCGCCGGCCCGATGAGCGCTCCGACAGCGCTCCACGCCCAGTTTCAGGTAGTCCCGATAAGCGCTGAGTGCAGCCGGCTCTCCCAAGGGAGCACCAGCCAGTTCCAAACGCTCCGCGTCTTTCAGCAACTCGCGTCTGCAGGAAGATGAATCAAAGTCCGTTGCGGGCACGAAGATCGACACTGAGGCACCGCCCTGCGAAAGCAAGCGCGGCATTCGTAAACCATAGGCCAAAAAGCAAGGAACCAACCAGAGCCAGCCCCTGCCGATGACGATCCCTCACCCAAAGAGGGGTCGCCGGACAGCCAGTAAACCATTGAATCCCCAAGGATTTCCCCTATAGGTTGCGTGATGTTCAGGGAATCCCGTTACCGTTTGGCGTGGAGCGTATCCGTACTGCTACTACTTGGCTTTTTGGCCAGCAGCATCAGCAGTTATTATGTATCGCGAAACAACGTGCGCCAGACGATTACGGAAAGCTCCCTCCCGCTGACATCGGATAATATCTACTCCGTCATTCAGCGAGACCTTCTGCAGCCTATCTTCATTTCGTCGATGATGGCGAATGATGCTTTTTTGCGGGAATGGACCTTGGGAGGCGAAAAAAATCCCGAGCAGATGCAGCGCTACCTCGATGAAATTCGCCGCGAGTACGACACCGTTACCAGTTTCTTCGTTTCTGAAACGACGCGCAACTATTACTACTGGGACGGCATCCTCAAGCAGGTCGCCGAAGATGAACCGCGTGATATCTGGTATTTTCGCGTCCGCGAGATGCAGGCCCCCTTTGAAATCAATGTCGATTACGATATGGCAAACCGCGATACCATGACGATTTTTGTCAACTATCGCGTGTTTGACTTTGAGGGAAATTTCATTGGTGCGGCCGGGACCGGGTTGACCGTGAACCGCGTCAACGAGTTGATCGAGGAATATGAACGGCGTTTCGGCCGCGAAATATTTTTTGTCGACCGGGAAGGAACCATCGTCGTAAGTCCGGAAAAAAGCGGACTTTCCCAGCTGGGCCACATCCAGAATGTACCCGGTCTTGCCGCGCATGCTGAGTTCCTCCTCGGGGAAAACACCGCAACCCTTCAATACGAGCGGGATGGAGAGATTTACTTTCTCAACAGCCGTTTTGTGCCCGAACTCGACTGGTATTTGATGGTCGATCAAACGGAGAACCAACTGCTTGCATCACTGCGCGAAACACTGCTGCTCAACATTGCGCTCGCCATTGTCCTCACGGCGGTGGTCGCTTTTGTCTGCATCGTCACGATCAACCGTCACCACAGAAAGCTGGAATCCCGAAACGATGAACTCTCCCGCATGAATGTGGAAATCCAGCGCCAAAAGGTGGCCTTGGAGCAAAGCTCACGATCGTTGGAATCAGCCAACAGTTCACTCGCTGCATTGAACCGCGAAAAAGACGATTTTCTCGGCATCGTCGCCCACGACCTGCGCAACCCATTGAGCGGGGTTATCGGCCTGACCGAGGAGATCCGACTGCATCTGCCGGCCACAGATGAACAACTCCATGAATACCTCAGCGACATTCGAACCAGCGGATACGAGATGCTCGAGCTCATCAGCGACATCCTCACGGTCTCCTCGATCGAGAACTTTCAAGGCCCCATAAACCTCGAAGACTGCAACTGGAACCGTTTGGCGAGCGATGCCCGGGATCGTTTTACCGCGCAGGCGGCCGGCAAGAAGATCCACTTGGAAATGCGCCTGCTCGCGCCGCCCGAAACGTCTGTCCCTACCCGCGAAACTTGGCTGACCATTTGCCTCAATAATTTGGTTAGCAATGCGATCAAATATGCGCCGCACGGCACGCGCGTGATCATTGAGACGACCTCCTCCGCAGATGGCAGCAGCTTCGAGTTGCGCGTCCGCGACCAAGGCCCTGGAATCCCGCCTCACGAGCTCGAACATATTTTTGAAAAGTTCCGGCGCTCCTCCTCCATTCCCACCGGCGGAGAGTCCTCGTCGGGACTGGGACTTTATATTGTTCGAAAAATGTGCCAACGCCTTGGGGCCACCGTTTCCGTGGATAGCGAGCTCGGCGTAGGCTCCTGCTTCATCATCCGCCATCCGCTCCACAAGAATCAGACGATCTGAATGACTTCCACCTCCGACAGTCGTACCAATTATGATGATCTTTACCGCATTTACACCAAATGCGACGAAACAGTGGCACGATTTCGCGTAAAGGGAGGCATCTACCGGCACGTCTATTCACTACCCTTTCGATGGACCAAAGCGAGTTGCCAACAACTTATCCTTCGGCGGGCGGAAAAGCAGAATAAATTTAGAAATCTTAAAGACACGGGTCATCCGGGATTGATTATTTCCCTCACGAGTTTCCCCGCCCGAATTGCCACACTCCATCGGGTTATAAAGTCTCTATTAAACCAAACTTACTGTCCGGAAAAAATCGTCATCTGGCTTTCTGAAGATGAATTTCCGCTGGCTATGGAATCGATGCCCAAGCAGCTCACGGATTTCATCGCTCATGGTGTCGAAATCCAATTTGTTACCGGTAATCTTCGGTCCCATAAAAAATACTTTTATGCATTCCAGCGCTATCCCGAAGAAACGGTCATCACGGTTGACGACGATTTGGTTTACCCCACCGATACCATTGAACGGTTGATTTCCATGCACCAAGCCTACCCCCAATCGGTGTGTGCCAATGTCACCAGAACCCTATCCCGTGATGCGAATGGGTTTCGCCCTTACACGAAGTGGCGCAAGAACGTCAACATGCCGTTCTCCGCTTCAAAGCAGCTTGTTGCAGTCGGCTATGGGGGTGTTCTCTACCCTCCAAAGTGGTACGATAAGACCTTGTTTGATGAAGACCTTATCCGATCGAAATGCCTGTTCGCCGACGATCTTTGGTTAAAGGCGCATCAGCTTTTAAAAAATGTCAGTGTCGCGAGCGGAAAATGTTACTTCCCACAACCCACGGTTATTCCGCACTCACAAAAAGTCAGCCTTCAAAAGAAAAACAATGGCCGCCTCAACATGAATGACATTCAATGGGAAAACCTTAGATCCGCCCTTGACCTAGATTCGATATACAACGCCCTGTAATCGATTTTTCCTACCTGTTGTGCTTTTCCCTCAACAGATCACGGAGCACGAAGCCCTCTATTCCACGAATCGCGAGCAAGCTTTATCATGAAAATCACGGTCATCATTTCAACCTACAACAATCCGGATTGGCTGGATAAAGTCTTAGTGGGTTATGCATGCCAGTCGGATTCACAGTTCGACATTATCATCGCAGATGATGGGTCCACTGAGGAAACAGCCGACGTCATTCGCCGGGCGCAGCGGGATGAAAAGCTCTGCATTCATCACCTTTGGCATGCTGATGAGGGTTTTCGAAAGACATTGATCCTCAACAAGGCGATTGCCGAAGCCACCGGAAACTACCTGATTATTTCGGACGGCGATTGTATTCCCACCCGGGATTTCGTCGCCACGCACAGACGGCTGGCCACACCGGAGTGCTTTCTCTCTGGAGGGTACTTTAAGTTACCGATGGAGGTGAGCCGGACGATCACGCCGGAAGACATCCGGAGCGGCCGCTTCAGCAGCTACAGGTGGCTGCGCACTCAAGGAGTTCCGCTGACTCCGAAATTCCTGAAACTTGTGGTGCCCAATGCAATCGCGCCTCTAGCCGATCGCCTCACGCCCACCCGAGCCACCTGGAACGGAATGAACAGCTCGGGATGGCGAGAAGATATCATTGCGGTCAATGGATTTGATCATCGCATGCGCTATGGTGGCCTTGATCGGGAACTGGGAGAGCGACTTATGAACGCCGGCAAGCGGCCGATTCAGATTCGGCATCGGGCAATCTGCCTGCATCTTGATCACGCGCGCGGCTATGCCAACCGGGAAGACCTTGAGCGCAATTTAGCCATTCGCCGCACCACCCGCCGGGAAAAACGCACGTGGACCGATCATGGCCTGACCGAACTCAAGACCAAGAGTGACGTCTAAGTCAGAGCCGATTCGTTAACGTTCCAAGCCCAACTGCCCGAAGATAAAGGCCTGCTCAAAGGCACGCTCGCGGTAAGACTCGTACCGTCCGCTGGCCCCATCATGCCCGGCACCCAAATGGGTCTTCAGGAGAATCGGTCCGCCTCCGGTAGCAGTCGCACGTAGTTTGGCTACCCATTTTGCCGGTTCCCAATACTGCACGCGCGGATCGTTGAGACCTGCGGTAACCAAGAGTGCCGGGTACCGCTGAGGCCGTACATTGTCGTAGGGCGAGTAATCCAACATGTAGTCGAAATACTCCTTCTCGCGGGGATCACCCCACTCTTCCCATTCAAATGTCGTCAGCGGAATCGATTCATCGAGCATTGTCGTAACGGTATCGACAAAAGGCACTTCCGCCACCGCCACAGCAAAGAGATCGGGGCGGGAATTAATCACTGTCCCAACCAACAGGCCACCGGCGCTCGCACCATGAATCGCCAAGCGATCAGGAGACGTAAATGACTGATCAACCAGATATTGTGCGCAGGCTTCGAAGTCGGAAAAGGTGTTCTTCTTTGCGAGAAGTTTGCCCGCCTCATACCAAGACTCCCCCAAAAGCCCGCCACCCCGGACATGGGCAATCGCACAGACAAACCCGCGCTCCAGATAGCTGAGACGGCTTCGGCTGAAATGGGGATCACTGGTCACACCGTAGGAACCGTAGCCATAGAGGTAGCAGGGAGCAGATCCATCCAGTTTCACCTCCTTGCGATGAAAAATGGTCATAGGGACGGCTACCCCGTCCGCTGCCGCTACCTCCACTCGGTAGGCCGTATAATCCTCCGGTCGGTGGCCTCGGGGCACCCGGGCCTGCTTGAGCACCACCTGCTCGAACGTCCGCAGATCAACCTGAAATGTGGTCGTTGGGGTGATCGGCGAATCATAAACGAGGTTCAACAAATGGGTGTCATATTCGACATTAATTGCCTCTGTAAGCACATGAACCGGCTCAGGAAATTCCACCGTGGAGGTTTCTCCATCGCACCATCTGCGTATGCGGACCTGATCAACCCCACGTATCCGGACAAATAGAACCAGATATTCGGCCAGCGGAAACAGATCCATCAGGTCAACCTGATCATCGTGCGGCAGAATCTCTACCGTATTTTCCCAAGCCCGATCGGCCACCGGCAGCGACACCAGCTTGAAGTTCCTCGCGTTGTCATTCGTCCGCAACAGAAAGCACCCGTCATGATGTTCCGGATAGTAGCGCACCTCTTTCCGACGCGGGAGCAGCAGCTCAAATGGGCCCTTCGGATCGTCCGCGGGGAGAAAGCTAGCCTCACCGGTTGTCTTACTTTCGCTTGAGGCAAAGAGGTAGCGTCCGTCCTGAGACTTTTCAATGCCGACAAAAAACAACGGGTCGGCATCTTCATACACGACTGCATCTTCCTCGGAAGGCGTCTCCAGTTCGTGGCGTATCACGCGAAACGGGCGCTGGTTCTCCGCTTCATCGACGGTGTAGAAGAAAAAGGAGCTGTCTGCGGACCATTCGCCACTGTCGCCGTTGACCAGCGGCATTTCATCAGGCAGCCACTCACCGCTGCGAAGATCCTTGAAACGCAAAATGTAGCGTTCATCGCCGCTGGTGTCGTAGGCCACTGCGAGCAAAGAGCCGTTTGGGGCTATTTGCAGGTAGCCGATCTCGAAGTAAGCATGGCCCTCCGCCAGTGCATTGCTGTCGAGGTAAACTTCTTCCGGAGCGTCGAGCGAACCCTGGCGACGGCAGTAGATCCGGTACTCCCGGCCGGCCTCGTAGCGGTAATGGTAATAGTAGTTACCCTCCCGGTGCGGAGCGGACTCATAATCCTCTTCCAAGCGCGCAATCAGCTCTGCGTAGAGGCGATCCTGCCAGTCGCCGCTCGGTGCCATAAACGCTTCGGCGTAGGCGTTTTCCGCTTCCAAATAGCTGCCCACCGCAGGATCTTCACGGTGCCGAAGCCAGTAGTACGGATCGCTACGCCTAACGCCGTGATCGACGAGAATATGCGGCCGAATCGGAGCCACCGGGGGCACCGGTTGTGTATCTTTCTTCACGAAGGATCCTCAATAAACGTCGCGCTGGTAACGTTTGTCTTTCTTCAGCTGATCCACGTAAGCTTCGGCTGCTTCGGTTGACTTTCCACCGTGCTCGGCGACTACGTCGATCAACGTTTGGTGGACGTCCTTGGCCATCCGGTTGGCGTCTCCACAGACATAAAAATGGCCTCCTTCTTCGAGCCACGCATAGAGATCCTTGCCCTTCTCGCGCATGCGGTGCTGCACATAGATTTTGTGATCTGTATCGCGGCTGAAAGCGACGTCCATCCGTGTCAGCACGCCACTCTTGAGGTAGTTCTGCCATTCGAGCTGATAGAGGAAATCAAACTGGAAAGTCCAGTCTCCGAAAAAGAGCCAGTTCTTGCCTTTCGCGCCGGTCTCCGCTCGCTCTTCCACAAATGCCCGAAAGGGCGCGATGCCGGTGCCGGGGCCGACCATGATCACCGGAGTCTCCGGATTGGCCGGCAGTTTGAAGTTCTTGTTGTGGTGCAGGAACACGGGAATCTTGCCACCGAGGTCGACACGATTCGAGAGGTAGGTCGAACAGACGCCCAGACGTTCCTTGCCGTGCGTTGTGTAGCGCACCGTCGCCACCGTCAGGTGTACCTCGTCGGGGTGCGCCTTGATGCTTGAGGCGATTGAATACAGACGCGGCGGGGCCTTGCGCAAAAGTCCGAGGAATTGATCCACGCTCAGCGGATCCGCCGGTGGAAATTCGTAAAACAGATCCCGCAACTCGCGGCCCCAAAGCCAGTCGTTGAGCTGGTCCTTGCCCGCATCATCCAGCAGTTTGTCGAGCCCTTTGTGCTTCGCCAACGGAGCGTATTTTTTGATAAACGCCTTGGAGAGGCTGGTGACATCATAGTCAGCGAGCAATTCGACCAGCGATAGATGCTGGCCGTTATCTTCGCGAATTTCATCCCCACGAAAGCCAGCCATCCGCGCAATGTCTTCGACTACGCCCGGATCGTTCGTCGGGAACACGCCGAGAACATCGCCCGGCTCGTAACTGAGGCCGGAACCCGCAAGGTCGAGCTCGAGGTGAATCGTTTCCTTTTTTGAACCGGTGCCATTCAGCACGATCCGTTCGCTCAGTGTCGCCGGAAAAGGATTCTTCTTGGACCAACCTTCAATCGAGGGAATGACACCCGCTGCCACCGGTGCCACCACGGTGGCGGTCGCGACGGGCGTTGAGGGAGCCGGCTTGTCATTGACGCCCGTGACCTCCACCATCGCCTTCATGGCCTCGGCGAGCCAGTTACGGAATGGCTCCTCGAAGTCGACATCACAGTCAATCCGGTTCGCCACCCGCTTCGCACCCAGTTCACTCAAGCGTTTGTCAAAGTCGATTCCGCACTGGCAAAAATCGGCGTAGCTGGTGTCGCCGAGCGCGCATACGGAGAAGTTGACTTGATCCAATTTGGGCGCGCTCTCTCCCATCGTGAAGTCGTAGAAGCCAGTGGCGCGTTCCGGAGGTTCGCCCTCGCCCCATGTGCTGACGATGATCAACACATTGCGCTCGTCCTTCAGCTTTTCGGGCGAATAGTCGCCCATATCGACGACGGTGGTCTTGAAGCCGGCCTTTTTGGCCGCTTTCTCCGTCTCGAAAGCCAAGCCCTCGGCGTTACCGCTCTCGGAGCCGTAAAGGATGGTGAGCGGCTCAGTCGCCACGGGTGCTGATGCTACCGCAGGAGCCGCAGCCGGAATCGTCCCGGCTCCTCCGCCGGTCAACTGGTCGAGCGCGGCAAAATAACCGCTCAACCAAGCGCTTTGCCCGGGTTTGAGCGAGGGCAGGAGTGCTTCGAGAGCCACCCGCTGCTCATGCTGGAACGGCGCGTTCGATGGGAGTTTGAATGGAGAGTCAGGCATCGTCGTGATTGGAGAGATCGTCAGGGTCAGGCACTCAACGCACGCATGGAGGCGTCGAAGGCGAAGACCGATTTTGAAATTTCAGGGGCCGTATGCGGTGTAACACGGTAGAAGCGGCTCAAGGTCGTCTGCCAGTCTTCAAGCAACTGAGCAGCCAGCGGGCTTTCCGTCAGTTTGTGGTGCAGTTGCACCAGTTTGCGGAGTGCAATGATCTCCTCGTTGTCGTCCATGCGCTCGAGGTAGACCATTTCACCGTTCAAACGGTGCGGCAATGTGTCTTCGGGGTCGTAAACGAAGGCCAATCCCCCGCTCATGCCGGCCCCAAAGTTACGCCCGGTGGTGCCGAGGCAGACCACGGTTCCTCCGGTCATGTATTCGCAGGCGTGGTCCCCCACCCCTTCAATCACCGTGGTCGCGCCGGAATTGCGAACCGCAAAGCGTTCACCTGCTTGACCCGCACCAAAAAGAAAACCGCCGGTAGCACCATAGAGGCAGGTGTTGCCCATAATGGTGTTTTCATGCCAGACGAAGGACTGATCGTCATTCGGACGAACGACAATCTCGCCGCCGTTCATTCCCTTACCCACGTAGTCGTTGGCGTCGCCGGTGAGCTTGAGGCGAATGCCCTGCACAAGAAAGGTGCCGAGGCCTTGCCCGCAGCTCCCTCGCAGATCGAGGTTAATCGTGCCAGGTTCCAAACCGTTGTTGCCGTGCAGGTAGGCGATTTCCCCTGAAAGACGCGTTGCGATGTTTCGGTTGGTATTGAGGACCTTGTAACTTTGCCGGTAAACGGGCTGCTTGTGGCTGATCGTTTCCTTGGCTTCCTGGATGATGGTGTCGTCCAGCGTCCCCTGATTTCCGATACGTTCATTACGCGCACGGGTCGCGATGCGCGGCTGCTCCCAATGCGGATCCACAGTGTAGAGCAAACGGGAAAGATCGATGCACTCTGTCTTCGGATTGCGGGGATCGCTGAGCGGCTCGATCAGGTCCGTCCGACCGACCATGTCGTCGATCTTGCGGAAGCCGAGTTTGCTCATGTAAATGCGCACGTCTTCCGCCACTGCGTTGAAATAGTTGATAATATACTCAGGTTTCCCCTTGTACTTGGCCCGCAAGTCTTCCCGCTGTGTGGCAACGCCGACCGGGCAATTATTGGTGTGGCAAATCCGGAACATCGCACAGCCTCCGGCAATCAATGCTGCGGTACCAAAGTTGTATTCCTCCGCCCCGAGCAGCGCGGCGAGCACGATATCGCGACCCGTTTTCATCCCGCCATCGGTGCGCAAGGTGACACGGCTGCGCAGGTCGTTGAGCATGAGAACCTGATGCGCTTCCGCCAATCCGATTTCCCATGCCGAGCCAGCGTTTTTGACCGAAGAAAGCGGGGAAGCACCCGTGCCGCCGTCATGCCCGGAAACGAGAATGACATCCGCATAGGCCTTGGCGACGCCGGCGGCCACGGTGCCGATGCCGCTGCAGGAAACCAGTTTCACGCACACCTTCGCGCGCGGATTGACCTCCTTCAGATCGAAAATCAGCTGGGCGAGGTCTTCGATTGAATAAATATCGTGGTGCGGTGGCGGCGAAATAAGCGTCACGCCGGGCACACTGTAGCGCAACCGGGCGATCAACGGACTGACCTTCCAGCCCATCAGCTGACCTCCTTCACCCGGCTTGGCACCCTGCGCCACCTTGATCTCAATCTCTTTGGCGTTGACCAGATATTCCGCGGTTACTCCAAACCGGCCGCTGGCAATCTGCTTGATGGCGGAGTTTCCATTGTCCCCGTTCTCGTACGGACGGTAACGCCGCGGGTCTTCGCCCCCTTCGCCGCTGTTCGACTTGCCGCCAATCCGATTCATGGCGATGGCCAAGGTCTCGTGCATCTCCGGTGAAAGCGCTCCCAGAGACATGCCAGCGGTGGTAAAGCGACGGCGAATGTCTTCAATTGGCTCGACCTCACTCAACGGTACGGGTTTGCGCGGGCCATAGCGCAATCGCATCAGATCCTTGAGCGCAGTCGGCACGTGAACATCCGAAGCCTCCCGATAATCCTGATACGCTTTGTAATCAAGGCCCTTGCGGATGAAGGTGTTCATGCCCGAAATAACTTTCGGGCTCCACGCATGGTATTCACCGGGCGCGCGCTTGTTTGGCTTGTAGTAACCTTCCGCCCACAACTGAGGGACGCCTTCGCGGGGAAATGCTTCAGCATGCCGGCGCAGGGTCTCAGCAGCGATTTGCGGATAACCGAGGCCATTGATCGGACAAGCCGTCCCCGCAAAAAGCTCGTCCACTACCGTCTGGCTGATCCCAATGGCTTCGAAAACCTTGGCACCCTGATAGCTGAACAGCGTGCTGATGCCCATTTTGGACATGATCTTCAGCAGGCCCGCCGTAATCGCCTTGCTGTAATTCCTCAACGCCTTTTCGGGAGTGATCGGTGGCTTGACTGTATCCTTTTCGCCCTCATCCCCGGCAGCGGGCTCAAGCACAATCTTGCGAATCACATCGTAGGCAAAATACGGATACACTGCATTGGCACCAAAACCCAGCACGCAGGCAAACTGATGCACATCGCGGACGTCTCCCGCCTCACAGACAATGTCGCATTGGATGCGCGCACCCATCTCAACCAGCTCGGTATGGACCGCGCCGACAGCCAGCAGACTCGGAATCGGAGCGCGATGTGGATCGGCACCGCGATCGGAAATAACGATAATTCGATATTCTTCTGCCTGGAGTGCTTTTCGCACCTGGGCTCGCAACCCCTTAACCGCATTTTCCAAGGCATCCGGCCCGCCGTCCGCGTCGAACAGTGCTTTGAGGGAGAGTATTTTCCCCTTCAGGAACGGAATTTCAAACAGACTCCTGAACTCGTGGTCGAGCAATACCGGGGTTTCCAGATCCACGAAGTGGTGCTCCTTGATCATGCTGTCAAAGAGTCCGATACGCCCGCCGAGGTGCATCTTGGTCGACATCACCAAGCGTTCGCGTAACGAATCAATCGCTGGATTCGTCACTTGGGCGAAGAGTTGCTTGAAGTAGGTATAGATGAGGCGCGGGCGGCGTGAGAGCACGGCAAGCGGCGTGTCGTCACCCATGCTGCCAATGGCCTCTTTTCCAGTTTCAAGCATCGGCCGGAGGATGACATTTTCTTCGTCCAGATCGTAGCCGTAGGCCACGCGCAACGCCGTTATTTCCTCGGCAGCAACTGTTGACGCAGCATAATCCGGATCCTCTTCAACCACCTCGCCGAGGTTGACGATCGAGCGCTCACACCAGGCGCTGTAATCCATCTCACGGGCCAAGTCCCGCATGATTTCGTCATCGTCGCGGATTTTGTGTTCCTCCAGATCAACAACCATCATCCGCCCCGGACCCAAGCGCCCTGCGCGCACGACTGGCGTATCCCAGTTGGGAATCAACCCGGTTTCGGAAGCGAGAATGACCGTTCCATCCTCATAAACCTTGTAACGAGCCGGGCGCAGACCATTGCGGTCGAGGCTGGCCCCGACAAAACGACCATCACTGAAAACAACCGCCGCGGGCCCGTCCCACGGTTCCATCATCACAGAGTGGTACTTGTAGTAGTTCCGCAACTCCGGGGACAGGGACTGATCCTCTTCCCACGCAGCCGGCATCATGATGGCAACGCCGCTGGTGATGGGGCGGCCTCCAACCGCCATCAGCTGGAGGCAATTGTCAAAACTGGCGCTGTCGGACATGTTCTCCTGCACCATCGGAGAAAGGTCATTATAACGATCGCCCCAGACACCGTGCTCGGAAGACCATTCCCGAGCCACCATGTTATTCCGGTTGCCGCGGATGGTGTTGATCTCGCCATTGTGTGCGAGCATGCGGAACGGTTGCGCGCGGTTCCAATCGGGAAAGGTATTGGTCGCAAACCGCTGGTGAAAAATCGCGAAAGCCGTCTTGTAGTGGGGCGACTTGAGGTCGATAAAAAAGCGGCGAACCTGGGGCGCATTAAGCAATCCCTTGTAAGTGATCGAACGCGCCGACATCGAAACGACATAAAAGCCGGGGATTCCCTGAGCATTGGCCTCCCGCGCACAAGCCTTTTGCGCGAGCAGCAATTTCCGCTCATAGGCCAAGGCGTCTATTCCTTCGGGACGTGCGATCAGGGCTTGTGTGATATAAGGGCGTGTCGTTTCCGCTTTTCGCCCTAAACAGGAATGATCCACGGGAACCTCCCGCCAAGCGAGAAACCGGAGCCCTTCGGCCTTTACCGCCGCCTCGACAATGCCTCGCCCTTTTTCCTGTGATTTACGGCTGCCCTTGGGCAAAAAAATCATGCCCACCGCAAGGTCCTGCATGCTCTCCAGCTCGATCCCGAGGTTGTCGAGGTAGGCATGAAAGATCTCGTGCGGAATTTGCGTCATGACTCCCGCTCCGTCACCGGTGACCGCATCAGCATCGATTGCGCCCCGGTGCGCGAGGTTTTTCAGTCCGGTGATTGCTCCGTCCAAAATCTCATAACTGGCTATGCCATGCATGTTGGCAATAAATCCCACGCCGCACGCGTCGTGTTCCTGCGCAGGGTCATAGAGCCCCTGCTTGGCGGGATACACGGATGCGGTGGACGATGGGCGGACTGGCTTCTCGGACATAGGAATATTCGGTTCTAGAGACGATCCTGAGCGTGGCAAGGGATGTTTCGGTTTGTTTACTAAAAAAGGTAGCGGACCTTAGATTAAAAAGAGACCCGCGCGGTGAGGGATCACGTCAGTACAGCAGGCAGTGAGCCATGCGATGAGACTGGCACGACCAGAACGAGCACCGGGCGGTCTACAAGGGCCGCCGTTTCCAACATTCCAGGATGTTAGAAGAACCGAATGGTCTTCGACTGCATGCGTGCATGCTCTTCGTCGGTGCAGGCCGCATTCGTAGGCACATCGACCGGAGCGTCGCTTGAGGCTACCAGGCCATTCGCCAATAGGTAGTTTTCAACTTCTTCCCCACTGACATCGGCCAGCATTACGCCATCGACCACAACACAGGGCGAAAGCGGCTGCCCCGAACGACGCACCATTTCTTCGTAATTGGCCGGATCGTTGATGATGTCTTTGTCGGTGTATTCGAGGCCGTATTTTTGAAGAATGGCGCGCACGCCTTTGCTCCAGCCACAGGTCGGTTTCAGGTAAGCTACAATTTCCATGATCGTTACAAATTGGGTGATAAGAGGGTCGACGCTCGGGATCGCGAGCGGCTCGACAAGAAAATTCTTCGAAAGGAGCGTTCCCGGAAAGCCGGAAACCTAAGTGGCCAAACGATTCCGGGCGGCGAAATGACGAGCGACGGCGATGAGAACGATCCCGCCGAGAATCGTGAAGAGACTATAGAACATACCGCGGGAGAGTCCGAAGAGGAGGCTGGCATCGGGCTCCCGAAAAACCTCGCCGACAATGCGTAAGAGGCCATAGACCACAAAAAATTCCCCGGCAATCTGGCCCGGCACACGGCGGAAACGATCGGTGCCCCAGAACCGCGCATGGAGATAGAGCCCCAGTAAGAGGCCCTCTAATGCGGCCGCGTAAAGCTGGGAGGGATGACGCGGATTGACGATTCGGTCGAGTTCCTCCGAATAAACCGTGAAGGCACTGGGATTGAAATGCGGATAAGTCTGTGCAGCGGGAAAGATAACGGCCCAAGATACATCAGTGACCTTTCCCCAAAGTTCCCCATTGATGAAATTGGCACATCTCCCAAGGAACAAGCCGGGAGGAGCTGCGATCGCCATAAGGTCCGCGATTTGAAAAACATTGTGCCGATAGCGGCGGGCGAACAACAGGACGGCTACGATCACGCCGAGAAAACCGCCGTGACTGGCCATGCCTCCCTCCCACACCCGCAGGATGTAAAGCGGATCCTTCCAGAGGCTATCAGTCTGGTAGAGCAGCACGTAGCCGAGACGACCGCCGATCACGACACCGAAAAAGAGGTAACTGATAAGATTTTCCAGTTCCCCCGATTGCAGCGGTGAACGTCCCCGGCGTTCCGCCAGCACAAAAACACCCCATGCAACGACAAATCCGAGAACGTAAGCCAAACCATAATAGCGAATGGCAAGGGTCTCAGTGAATTCCACCAACACGGGATTCAAATCGTGAACCCAATAGCCAAGGATCCCGGGAAAACTATCAGCGGCTGCACGCATCATGGCACCGGGTTGTCCGCAATTCCCGCCTTGGAGGCGAGGATCAAATGGATCGCCGCCCCGACTCCCGCTCAGCCTCCGCTTCGGGCATGGATGGCGGTGGCGTCGGTGCCACGTCCATTCCCTCGGTCGGCGTCAGTCCCACTTTGCGTTGGGCGCGTTTCTTCGCCAACTCGCGCATGTCGACCGCGACATCGGAGGCTTCGTAAATTTCACTGCCAATCAGGTGCTCCACGATGTCTTCCATCGAAATAACACCGACCGTGGAACCATACTCGTCCACGACCACCGCAAACTGTTGTTGCTTTTTCAAAAAGAGCTGCAGTGCGTTCAGGGCCGAAGCTGTCTCGGGAGCAAAAACCACCTCGTGCATCAGCTCCTTCATGGTCACGGCATCCTTGTCCTCGCTGTAGGACTGAAGGATATCCCGCCGGCGGACCACGCCGAGGATCTCATCGACACTTTCCCCGAAGACCGGAATCCGGGCAAAGGGGATATTCTTAAAATCCTGGCAAACATCCGCCACCGTTACGTCTCCCTGCAAAAAGGTGACCACAGTCCGCGGCGTCATGATTTCCTCGATCCGAAGGTCGTCCAAGCTGAGGGCATTGGAAATGAGCGCACGCTCGCTGTCACTGAGCGCACCGCTGCGAAAACTTTTCTCTGCCAACAATCGGATCTCTTCCTCCTGCTCCTTTTCCGTCGGTTTTTCCAAGCGGACGATCACAGTCAAAAGCCTTTTGAAGGCGAACGACACCGGGTGCATGGCGAGGCGAACAATCCACAGCACGTGCACCGCATAAGGAGCAATCTCCCGCCGGTAGGCCACGCCCAGGTTTTTCGGGATGACCTCCGAAAAAATCAGGATGCTAACCGTCATGAAAATGGAAACAAACACCAAGCTGACCGCGGCAACCCCGTCGGCCAACGCCCCCACCACGGTCGCTCCCGCCGTATTCGCTACCGTATTGAGCGTAAGGATGGCAGAACTGGTCTCATCAAGCCCATCCTTGAAGCGCTCCAGCATCCGCCCGCGCAACGGATGCGAAAGCTTCAGCCCCTCGACTTCTGCGGAACTGATGCTGAGGATAAATGCTTCCAGAAGCGAACAGATAGCAGAAGCGCCTAACGTCAGAACGACCGCAACAATCAGCGATGTCATGATTCGCGGGACAACGGCTTCAGGGCCTGAAGGTGCTCCCAACAGGTTGGAAAATCCTTCAAGCCACTACTGTCAGGCTCATCATCGTCGTTCGAACCAAAAAGAAACATCGGCTCAATTTCGTAGGCACTCCCCCACTTTTCAAGCAAAAGCGGCCCTTCTCGTGCTCCCCGCACAGGAACAGCTCCCGGATCATTCCGTTTCCACACGCAAACGGAGGAAACGTGGAGTATCGTTCGAAACGGGAATTGCGGCGCGGATCTTCACTGTTTCCGTGCCGTCTTCATTGTTCTGTGGGTGCCTTCCACCATCACGGTCGGCGTCCATGCGCCCCATTCAAAGCGCCACTGCTTTCGGCACGATAGCCGAAGCTCTCCGGAGGTGGGTATGGGCGAACATAAGTCGGCGTCAGGAAATCATCGCCCGCACCATCACGCGTCCCCGGGAATTTCCATTGCCAGCGGAAAGCACACTGCGGCATGCTCGCGAATTATGGATAGCCTCCAGCGCACGCCGCTTTTCTCCTTTCACCAGCGCCATGGAGCGCGGCTGGTTCCGTTTGCCGGCTGGGAAATGCCGGTCCAGTACACCAGTATTCTCGAAGAGCATCGGGCCGTGCGAACAGCAGCAGGCCTCTTCGATGTCAGTCATATGGGAGAGGTGCGATTTTCAGGGAAAGAAGCTGCCGCCTGTCTTGATTTTCTGGTGACGAATGATGTTTCCCGTCTGCAGGTCGGCCGCGGCCTCTACACCGTGATGTGCTATCCCGAGGGCGGTATCGTCGACGACCTGATCATTTACCGCACAGGCACAGAAGAATACCTTGCGGTGATCAATGCGGGCAACACCTCCAAAGATGTCGCTTGGATGGGGGAACATGCCGAGCGATTTGATTGCGTCTTTGAAAATGTCAGCGAACGCTACGCGCTGCTCGCACTCCAAGGGCCGCGGGCACCTGAGATCCTCCGCCAAGTCGCTGGCGACCTGCCCGCCATCGAACGCTTCGGGATCACCCAAGCCCGGATCGGCAAAATCGCGGTCTCGATCGCACGTACCGGTTATACCGGCGAAGATGGATTTGAAATCCTGATGGCACCAGAAGACGCCGAGTCACTGGCGGAAACACTGCTTAGCGAAGGGGCTTCCGCCGGGCTGCAGCTGACGGGGTTAGGTGCGCGCGACAGTTTACGAACCGAAGCGGGGTACCCACTTTACGGCCATGAGCTTTCCCAGGAGATCTCTCCACTGGAAGCGAATCTGAATTGGGTGGTCAAACTGAACAAGCCCGCCGCTTTTCTCGGCAAAGAAGCCCTTGCCGCCGAGAAGGCTGAAGGCCCCAAACGTCACCTCCTCTGGTTTCGCCTAAACGATCGGCGAATTGCCCGGGAAGGTGCCGAAGTCTATCAAGGAGATCGCTGCGTCGGCCACGTTACCAGTGGCACTCATTCGCCGATACTCAATTGCCCGATCGGCGCCGCACTGGTTGCATCATCCTGCTCCGATGAACTTCCGCTTGAAGTGGATTTTCGTGGCCGCCGCGTCGCACTTGAAACGGCGACTCCTCCGCTTCACCAAACTTGCTAGAGCTTTTTCATGGCACCCTCCTCCAAAGAATTTGTTTACGGGCTCAACCCCGCTTTTGAAACGTTGCGCGCGAATCGCCGGCGCATTTTCGGGGCTTATCTCAGCGAAGTCTCCGCCCAAACCGGACGTCAGAAAAAGCTCAAGGAACTGCTCGATCGCCGTCAGGTCCCGATAGAATGGACGGACAAGGGCCGCCTGACCCAACTTTGCGGTGCCCGCGAACATCAAGGCGTCGTGTTGCGCACGGACTTGTATCCCTATGTTCCCCACACTCAGGTCTTCGAGGCGGCACCGTCACGCCTGCTCCTCTTGGACAATGTGGAAGATCCACACAATGTCGGAGCCATCCTGCGTAGCGCCGAAATTTTCGGATTCGATCATGTACTGCTCCCGATCAAAGGCGTACCCGAAATCTATCCCTCAGTGCTGAAAGTATCCGCCGGTGCCGCTGAATTCATGCAAATTGCCCGCGACTGCACAGCCAATAAATATGTGCAGTTAGCCCGAGATGCCGGTTATCACATTGCGGCACTCGATGCCAAAGGTGCCGTTCAACTGTCCGATCTCGCCCAAAGATGTCCAGAGAAGCTATTCCTCGTGATCGGCGGTGAGGACAAAAGTGTCGGCCAGTACATTCTCAATCTCGCAGACTCAGTCCTTCGCGTGGAACAAGCAGGCAAGGTGAACAGCCTCAATGCCTCCGTCGCCAGCGGCATTGCCATGTTCATGCTCGGTGCCACCCACGGGAGCTGATCACAACCACCGTTCAGCCTTTCACGTTGATTCGCGCAAATCCGCAGTTGATCGTTTTCTTCACGCAATGAAGTTCCATAAATACCACGCTCTCGGTAATGACTATCTGGTTCTCGATCCAGCGGATGGGACCTTCCCTTCGCCAGAAGACACCATCCGGATCTGCCATCGCAATTTTGGTCTCGGCTCAGATGGCATCCTCTACGGCCCGATGGAGAGTTCGTCCGCGGATTTCGGGTTGCGCATTCTCAATCCGGACGGGAGCGAAGCGGAAAAGAGCGGCAATGGCCTGCGCATCTTTTGCCGTTATCTTCTGGATCAGGGAAAAGTGGGCTATGATCGGTTCACGATCGAAACACCCGGCGGAGTCGTAACCTGCGCGATCAACCAAGAAGACGGGCTGATTACAGTGGAGATGGGCCAAGTCAGCTTTCAGTCCGAAAAAGTCGGCGTAACCGGCCCCTCTCGCGAAGTTCTCGACGAGACAATGGAGCTCGAAGGTGCCGCTTATCGCTACTTTGCGGCGACAGTGGGAAATCCCCACTGCGTATTGCCGGTGGACGAGGTTTCCGAAAGTACAGCGCGGCGATTGGGGCCATTAATCGAACGGGAGCCCCGCTTCCGGAACCGCACCAATGTTCAGTTTCTCAAAATCCTCGACCGGAACAACATCCAGATCGAGATCTGGGAACGAGGCGCCGGTTACACACTCGCCTCTGGCAGCAGTTCAAGCGCGGCTGGGGCCGTCGCCCGGCGCATGGGGGCGGTGGACGCCGATGTGACGGTTCACATGCCCGGGGGCCAGATTCGCCTGCATATCGACGAGACATACCACATCCGAATGACCGGTCCCGCGACACGGGTCGGCGGCATGGAGTTGGATCCGGAAGCGCTCGCCTAGACAGCCTGCGCGTGAAGCACCAAGCGATTGGCGAGGTCACAGGCATTGCCTGAATCCCGCAGTCTCCTTCGGCAAAAGATTGCTTTCGCCCTCGTGGCAGAGCAGTTTCTCCCACCTATGAAGTCGTCGGCTCTTGCCCTGCTTCTTTGCGGTTGCGGGCTTCTCCTCGGTTCAGGTTGCGCCAATTTCGGCGAGTATGAAACCGATTCCCCCACCCTGCGTCTCATCCGCGGCGAAATTCATCCCGACCAGTTTGGGGATGCCGTCTCCGAAACCAATGAGCGGCAACGGGCGCAAGAAGCTTTTGAACACAATCGCGTGCCCACTCGCGCCTATAACACGCAAACCGGGCGCTTTGAATTTGTTCCGCAAGATACCGTTCAAAGCTGGAATCCGAAAGCAGAACGCTGGGAATTCACTCCCCCAAAGAATGCTCGCGAGCAGACGCCGGAGCAGGATTCCGCCCCTGACTGACTACCGGCTCTTGCTCACCCGGATGAGCAAGATCGAGCGCAGGCGGCCCAAACCAGCGGACTTGCCTGCCCCGGCCATAGCCATCTTGAGCAGGTTCGACAGGCATCCATAGAAAAAAGGCCAGCACCGCCGCGCTGACGCCCAACGTTGCGAACAACGTCACCCGGCGTTGACCTGCGGCCACGCGCCAAATCCAGCGCCAATGTAGGCCCAGATGGGCAATGACACCCGCAACCATTGCGAGCCCGAGGTACTGATGCACTGCGAGCCAAACGTGCCGGTTCCAGCCCAAAAAACACATGGGTTCGGCAAAGCGTCCGTGCGGGAGCCGCCAGCACAAAAGGAGTGCCGTTCCGCTGGTCAGTAAAAGAGCAACAAACAGGAACAGGTTTAATGCCACGTTCAGCCGTTTCATCGAACTGGCTTTCTAGCGGGAGATCGCCACAGATGCACGCGCGAGAATGCACTCCGCGCACTTATAAGAGAACGTGAAACCGGGAATTACGGGCCTTACAACGGTTCACCTCACGGCAGTCACCCCAGAAGGGTTGCTGCGATGCTGAAATAAATGAGCAACCCGATTGCGTCCATGAGCGACGTAATCAAAGGGCTGCTGGCAACGGCCGGATCCAGCTTCAACTTGGTCAGCGTGAACGGAAGGATCACTCCGATGAGGTTGGCGACCACCACAATGATCAGCATGCTCAAGCCCACGATCCAACCGATCGTCGTGTCGCCTCGCAGCCAACCCAGACCATAGGCAAGCACACCCATCGTCAGTCCAAGCATCAACCCCACCCCGACTTCTTTTCCAATCGCAGGCAACAAACGGTTCAGCTGCAGATCACCGGTCGCCAGCGCACGCACCATCAAGGTGGCCGACTGGGCACCGGTATTTCCCCCGCTCGCAATCAGCAATGGCATGAAAAACGCCAGCATGATGAACTCCATCAGGTAGCCTTCATAGGCGGAGATGACCGAGGCGGACAGCAGGTTGACGACGATGAGGATCGAGAGCCAGCCGATCCGTTTTCGATAGAGAAAGGTAGGAGTGGCCAGGCTGTAAGGCATGTCCAGAGGAGCAACCGCCGCCCCTTTATGGAAGTCTTCCGTCGCCTCTTCCTGCGCAACGTCAAAGAGGTCGTCCACGGTGACAATCCCCAGCATGATGCCTTCGGAATCGAGCACCGGCAGCGCGTTGATGTCGTACCGTTGAATCATTTCCACCGCCCGCTCCCGGTCGTCAAAGGCGGAAAGACTGGCGAATTTGTGGTTGAGGGCCGATGACACCCGTGCCTCGGGATTGGAAAGGATAATCCGACGCAAGCGGACCACGTCGATCAGCTTTCCCCCCGCGTCTGTTACATAAACAACGTTGAAAGTCTCACTGTCCCGCCCGGTCTTTCGAATATGGTTCAGCGCCTCCTGAAAGGTCATCTCGAGGTGAATCGAAATGTAGTTGGGAGACATCAACCGGCCGACACTGTCTTCCGGATACCCCAATAACTGGCGCGCCTCCGCAAGGTCTTCAGGCGTCAGCAATCGCATCAGCCGCTGGGTAACTTCCGCCGGGAGTTCTTCCAGCAATGCCGTCCGGTCATCCGGGCTTAGATTGGCCAACAGGTGCCGCGTATCCTCGTCCGTAAGGTCTCCCAGAAAGGCGTCCTGGTGTTCATATTCGAGGTGCGAAAACACGTCCGCTGCCCGGCGCCGAGGCAGACAGCGAAAGAGCAACACCCGATCCGACTTCTCCAGCAGCGGCAGCAAATCCGCGATTTCGGGATCCTGCCACTTCCCTATCACCCCGTAAACAGCCTTCCATTCGTGCCCGTGAAGCAGGCGCTCGATCTCTGGGAGCTGGTCTGTGAGGGAATCCGTCAACATGCAGGACGACGCTCAACGAAGCATAGAGCGGGGTCAACCCCGCCGGGGACTGAATTATTGATCCCGAGGTAACAGCTGCATTTAGCCATTGGCATTTTCAGGAGATCGTCATCCTTGAGGCTGTGTTCACCGCCATCACCAGTGCTCAAAATCCGCGAATCAAAAACCTCGTTCGCCTCCGCGATGCGCGTCACCGCAAGCGCCAAGCCTGCTTTCTGATCGATGGTCAACGCGAGGTGGAACGGGCACTGACGGCGAGTTGGCCCCTCGAAACACTCTTTTTCTGCCCCGACTTTTTCCGCAACGACGCTGCGATGGAACTGGTGGAAACCTGTGACCGCGCCGGCGTTGAGGCCGTGCAGCTGTCGCCGGAGGCCTTTCGTAAGGCGACGTATCGGGAAGGTCCCGACGGCTTGCTTGCCCTCGCTCCGATTCGTGAACGCACCCTTAATGACCTAAAGCTGAAGGAGTCTCCCCTCTTGCTGATTGCAGAAATGGTCGAGAAACCAGGCAATCTCGGAGCCCTCCTCCGCACCGCAAACGCTGCCGCCGCCGATGGACTGATTGTCTGCGATCCCGTTTGCGACCTGTTCAACCCCAATGCAATTCGGGCCTCTCAAGGGGCCTTTTTTCAAATCCCTTTTGTGGCCACCGACACCACGACCGCACGTCTTTGGTTGGAAGCAAAAGGCATTGTTCCAGTGGCGCTCACTCCGGAATGTGAAGAAACGCTCTGGCAACACAACCTCACCCAGCCCACTGCTTTGGTGGTAGGAGCCGAGGATGCCGGGTTGACCGCAGACTGGCTGGACGGGTCTGTCACCACCGCGCGTTTACCGATGTCCGGAATCACCGACAGCCTCAACGTCAGCGTGGCGGCGGGAATCGCGCTTTTCGAAGCGGTTCGGCAACGCCAAAGTTAAAGTCCCAGCTCCGGATCCGAACCGGCAGCCAGTTCGCGAAGCTTGGCAGTGATGGCGGCCGTCGCCGCGCGTCGATCCGCACCGGGACACAGGTGCTCGATGTTCTCAAAATATTCGATGTGGCATTCAACCCGGCAGAAAGGCTTTGGGAGAAAAAACCCGTCCCAACTCTTGAACCGCCAAGTTTGATGGAAACGGGGAGAAAAAAAGACCAGCGGCGCACGTGACTTCATTGCCAGCAGAGCCGCTCCTTCCTTCGCTTCGTAAACCGGCCCGCGTGAACCGTCCACGGTGATGCCGGTATCGTAGCCGGATCGAAGAATACCGAGCAGCTCCCGGGCACCGGCAGCTCCTCGGCGGTTCTGGCTGCCCCTTACCGCGCCCACCCCCAGCATGTTGAACAGGGCGGCCAGCCAAGCGCCGTCTTTGCTTCCACTGACGAGGCCAACCGGTGTGTTCACCGCTCTTCGAAACCGGCGATGAAACTCCGACACCACCAGCAGGCGATTATGCCAGAGCACAAACAAGTGGCCTCGGGGATCGTTTCGGAAATGAGCCTGCACCTCCGGAGCGATTTCAAACCGGAAGGTCGCAAACCAGAGGCGCAGGACAAAAGCCAATGGCACCATCGCCAGCTTGCGCCAACCGCCCACCTCGTAAAATGCAGGCCGTCCTGCTTCCTCAACCGGTTTCATTGATCTCACTGAAGGGCGCGGATGAACCCGGAGCAACTGGAAACAAGCCGCCTTTCTACCTTCGAGCGCCCTTCCTATTCCGTGCGGATTTTAAGCATTCTATGACAGGAAGGAGAAGCGATGGGGGCATCAGCGGCTAAGTGACGCAGCCGCATCTTCGTCCACCAGCCACGTTGTGAAAGCGGCGCAATCTTTCAGAATCTGAACGGGGTAACGATCAGCTGCTCCTTCCAGCACATCACGAAGCACTCCTGCCTTTTTCGCACCGGCAACTGTAATCAAAATTTCACGACATCGGCTCAAACCGACGCGGGTAATTGTCAATCGCCATCCCTTTCCGGGGACATCCACGCAGGTGAAATTCTCCGGGATCTCCACGCCCAGCAGCGGGCTGTCGGGAAAGATCGAGGCCGTATGACCATCATCGCCCATCCCCAGCAGACAAAGGTCGAAGGCCCGAGAAACGCCGAATTTTTCATTCCAGCGCATATTGAAAGATGAAGCGGCCGAATGGGGATCAAGAGACGTCAACCAAGGGCTCTTGCGGGATGCGGGAACTTTCAGCGGCATCAACATGCGCCGATCAGCCTCGCCAAAATTGCTTTCACGGTCGCTCAATGGAACCATGCGCTCGTCGCTCGTCATCCAGACCGCTTGGTTCAACGCCCGCTCGGAAAACACATTTGTTTGCGCAGCCCACCCATAAAACCGTTTCGGCGTGGATCCGCCGGTCAGCCCGATGGTGCGTGACGCGCCTTCCGTAACAGCGGCTTCAATCCGCGCCACAGTGTGTTCAAAGATTTCTGTTTCCGTCAAAATCCGGACCGTGCCATACGGCGTCTCAATCGTGCTACCCATGTGGAAAAGCTGCCGAGCCCGCCGGAAAGATGGCAAGGGAAAACCCGATTCCGGAAATGCCAAATTGAGATTCCGTAGATTCGGGCCGCTTGACCCAACGTTAAGATCGGCCACTCTCACGGCTCTATGTGGCTTAATGGATTACTGCTGCTCGTGGCGTTGATCGCTCTTTTTCTCGGGGCTGAGGGTTTGGTCAAGGGTGCCTCCTCTATCGCCCGGCGACTGGGTCTCACGCCTCTGGTCATCGGCCTGACTGTGGTGGCCTTCGGAACAAGCTTGCCGGAGCTGGTGGTTAGTCTTCTCGCCAGCATCGCCGGCACCGGCGATATTGCGATGGGCAATGTGGTCGGCTCCAATATTTTCAACTTGGGTGTAATTCTCGGACTCACCGCGCTGATCCGGCCCATTGCAGTGCAATCGGCAGTCATCCGCGCCGATGCCCCGGTAATGATGGTGGCCTCTGTTTTGCTGGTTGCCCTGATGTATTTTGCCAGCGGCGTGCCGCGCACAGTCGGATTCGTATTCACCGCGATCCTGATCGTCTATACGGGTTGGAATATCCGTTTGGCCCGGCGAGAGACGGCCAGCATTCCTTTGGAAATAGACCCGGAGGTATCTTCGACTTCCAGGTCACTGCTGCGCGACGGCGCGTTGGTGATCGGTGGGCTGCTGATCCTGACGGTCGGGTCGCGTCTCCTCGTTTATTCCGCATCCGAGATCGCCCGGGGTTTGGGTCTCAGCGAAGCGATCATTGCACTGACTATCGTCGCGGCGGGCACCAGTATGCCGGAACTGGCGACTTCTTTACTGGCAGCCGTCCGGCGGCAAGGAGACCTCGCAATCGGAAACCTGATCGGCTCCAATATTTTCAATATCTTTGGAATCCTCGGGATTGTGGGTGCGATTGCTCCCATCTCCGCTCCCGGCATTACCCCGCTGGATCTTGGATCGATGCTGGCCTTCGCCCTCCTCCTGTTTCCCCTGCTCTGGACCGGACGCACGCTTCATCGCTGGGAAGGGGCATTACTCCTGCTCGGATACGGTGCGTACCTTTGGGCGATCTGGCCGTGAGCGGATCAAGCCTACTCCAGACGCGCGCCACAATGATCGCAGAAACGCGCCTCCCGCCGGAGACTGTCCTCGCCACACTGATCACACACTTGGAGACGCAGGCGTTCCGTCCGCGCTTCGCTCCGGGAAATGGCTGCCGTGACAATGCCTGTCGGCACCGCGATGATCGCGTAGCCGAGTAACATAATGACGGTGGCGATGGAACGGCCCAACGGCGTGAGGGGCGTTATATCGCCAAATCCGACCGTAGTAAGGGTGACTACCGCCCAATAAACACTGATGGGGATGCTGGTGAAACCGGCCGCCTCCCCTTCCACCAGGTACATGATCGAACCGAAAATGATCACCAGCGAGAACACCGCGATAAAGAAGACGACGATCTTCTGCCGGGAAGAGGCCAGCGCCTGTTTGAGCAGGGCCGCGCTGTCCACATAGGTCAACAACTTGAGAATCCGAAATACCCGAAGCACCCGCAGCACGCGAACGACCACGAGGTATTCGGCTCCAAAAAAGAGCACGCTGAGGTAGGTCGGAATGATCGCGAGCAGATCAACCACGCCAAAAAAGCTCGTCATGTAGGCCAGCGGCCGGCGGGCGATCCAGATACGGAGCAGGTATTCCGCCGTGAACAAAAGCGTGAAGCCCCACTCCAGTGCCCGAAGAGACCCGCCATGCTCGGCACGCACGGTCGAAACGCTAGCCGCCATCACCGCGATGACGCTCGCTATGATTGAAATGATTAACAGCAGGTCGAATGCGCGGCCGGCAAATGTACGCGTGCCAAACACCACTTCACGCAAACAGCCACGCAGCGTGCCGTCGGTCTCTGGAAGGGCCTCATCGTCTTTGACAGAAAACGCCTTTTCGGGCGCTTTACCCCCGCTCATACCGGAAGATCGAGGTGCTGTTGGGAGGCAGCGTCACCGCCAATGAGAAGGGATGGCCATCCCAGGGTATGTCATCGGTATTGACGCCGCCCAGATTTCCTTCGCCCGAGCCGCCATAGATCGTGGCGTCGCTGTTAAACACTTCACGCCAAAAGCCCTTCAAGGGAACACCGACCGTATACCCGTGGCGAACCGACGGGGTGTAATGTCCCACCACCAGATAAACCTCCTGAAAGGCCGCATCTTTCCGCAGGAAGGTAAGGACCGAGGAATCGGCATCGTTGTGATTCACCCATTCGAAACCATCCGGATGGGTGTCGCCATAGGCAAAGACGGTTGTTTCGGTATAAAGAGTATTGAGGTCCCGGATACAGTGCAGGATCCCGGAATGATCCTTGTACTGCAGCAAATGCCACTCGAGCTGGTTGTCATACTGCCACTCCCGCGATTGTCCGAAATCACAGCCCATGAAGAGGGTCTTTTTGCCAGGCCAAGCCCACATCAGGCCATAAAGACTGCGCAATTGGTGCGCTTTGTCGGTAATGCTCCCGGCGGCCATTTTAAGAAGCAGTGATTGCTTTCCATGCACCACCTCGTCGTGAGAGTAAACCTGAGTAAAGTCCTCCGAATACTGGTAGATCATCCCAAACGTGAGGTTGTGGTGATGGTGCTTCCGGTAAATGGGGTCCTTCTGAAAATACTGGAGAGAGTCATGCATCCAGCCCATGTTCCACTTGAAATCGAACCCGAGCCCACCCTCGCTGGTCGGCTTGGTCAGCTTTGGAAACGAAGTGGATTCTTCCGCAATCATCAGGGCACCGGGATAATACTGGTGCACCAGATCATTGGTGGATTGGAGAAAACTAATGGCCTCGAGGTTCTCCCGCCCGCCGTAGCGGTTGGGGACCCATTCGCCTTCCTTCCGCGAATAATCGAGATACAGCATTGAGGCGACGGCATCGACTCGCAGGCCGTCGATGTGATACCGCTCCATCCAGGCCAAGGCGGACCCGGTCAGAAAACAGCGCACCTCGTGCCGGCCAAAGTTGGGAATGAGGGTGCCCCAGTCCTGATGAAATCCCTGGCGGGGATCAGAGTGTTCGTAGAGCGCCGTGCCATCAAATTCGGCCAAGGCAAACGCATCGGTGGGAAAGTGGGCGGGCACCCAGTCCATGATCACGCCGATGCCCGCCTGATGCAGGGTGTCGACCAGATATTGAAACGCGTCGGGAGTTCCAAAGCGCTGGGTAGGTGCGAAAAAGCCGGTTACTTGATAGCCCCACGAACCATCAAAGGGAAACTCGGAAAGGGGCAGGAATTCGACATGTGTGTATCCCTGCTCGGAGACATAACGGGTCAATTCATCCGCAAGCTCCCGATAGCTGAGGGGTCGGTTGCCATCTTCCATCCGTCGTTTCCAAGAACCGAGGTGCACCTCGTAAATCGACATCGGCGTGGCTTTCCAGTCGATGCGCGCGCGCTGCTCAATCCATTCGACATCGCCCCATTCATAGCTGTCCACGTCGCGGAGAATGGTGGCGTTGTGCGGCGGAGCTTCAAAATAGCAACCATAGGGATCCGTCTTCAGGTGCAGGTGATCCCGCTGATCCTTGACCTCGTACTTGTATTTTTGGCCTTCCGTCAGTCCCGGAATGAAAACTTCCCAGACGCCTGAAGATCCCAACGGCCGCATGGGATGATAGCGGCCGTCCCAGTGATTGAAGTCGCCCACCACCGAAACCCTGCGGGCGCTCGGAGCCCAGACGGCAAAACTGGCACCAAGCACGCCCTGGTGCTCGCGCAGATGTCCGCCCAACTTATGATAGACGCGGTGATCATTCCCTTCGTTGAACAGGTAAAGGTCCTGATCGCTGAGGGTCGGAAGAAAGGCGTAAGGATCAAAAAACTGATGCACCTCGCCCGTGACCGTGGTCGTGCGCAAACGGTATTTAAACACCTCTTTCCGCCCGCCAATGAACCCTTCGAACAGTCCTGTCTCGTGCAACTTTTCCAACGGCCATCGCTGATCCGTAACGACATCGACCACTTCGCAGGTCTTGGCGTTCTGAAGAAAGGCGCGGACGACCAAGCCATCCTTGCCCGCGTGTTTGCACGGATGCATGCCCAACAGGCTGTGGGGATTCCATACCGTGGCAGATAAGAGCGTTTGGAGTTCAGCGTTTTGAATGATCACGACGATAAGACTTTATCCGCAGGCTAGGCATGAGCGCGAATCGGAGGAAGGATTTTCTGACCTGAATTGTGCCATTACCTCTCTAAAGAAAGGTCTTGTCGCTGAAAACGGCCGGACACACTCTGCGATGTCATGCTTTGGCAACGTCTTTTCCTAATGATCGTCTGCATGGGCGCTGCGCAAACCCTGTCAGTGAAGGGTCAAGCCCCGGAACTGAGTGCGGATCAGCCTATCTCCTTCGACGCCAACAACGGTGTGCTCATCGCCCGGGAGAATGCGCGATTTCAACACGAGGAAGCGATTGTCGAGGCCGACGAAATCCGCTTCAATCGCGGTGAAAATCGGGTTTCCGCCACCGGCAATGTCCGGGTCACCCGGGCCGGCGTTCGTCTGATCACCCGGGAGCTCACCTATAATATCGAGACGCGCCGCTTCCAGTCAGGGCCTTTTCGCGCCGGGCAGCCGCCCTTTTTCTTTGAAGGTGCTTCATTCGAAGGAACCCTCGACGATATTGAGCTCCAGGAAAGCACCGTCTATTTCCAAGAACCCGAGGATTTTTCACTCAATGTCCGCGCCCACCGCGTCAACGTGGTCGACGAAGATCGCGTCAAGGCATCGGGTGTGCGTCTCGGGTTGCCCTTCGGTGCCGCCCTGCCGCTGCCCCACGTCGACCGGCGGCTCGGCGCGGCCCCGCCCCTCGACTTCTCCGGCGGCCTCGGTTTCCGCAGCCGGCTGGGGGTTTTTGCGCGTTCAGAAACCTTGGCACCCGTCGGAGAAAACATGAGCGTGGGAGGCAATCTCGACCTCTACTCCGCCCGTGGCGTGCTGGTCGGCCCTTCCCTTCGTTATCACCTCGACGATGGCGAACGTTACACCGACCTCTACCTGTCAACCGGTTGGATTTACGACAGCGGGGACCGCGGCGACGATCTCTTCGGTGAGGCCATCGACCATCATCGCGGCTTTGGGATCCTCACCTTTCGGACGGAGGCAGACGGTCTGGAAGTCTCTGGCCACACCCAATACCTCAGCGATTCTGAAGTTACGCGGGACTTTCGCCCCAGTGTCTATGCCAGCGACCCGGCACCCGACAGTTACCTCGAGGTGGTTCAACTCTGGGAAGACCGTTTCCTGACCGCCTTCTTTCGGCGCTCCCCCAACGACTTTTACGGCCTGACCGAACGGCTGCCCGAGCTCGCCATCCACCAGCCGGCACGGCCGCTTGGCGAAACGCCGATCCTTCAATCCTGGAATGCCACCGTCGCCCGCTACCGGACAACCCGCACAACCGGACTTCCTGCCGATGCCTACCCGGTTCTGATGTTCAGTGAAGAAGATAGCGTGCTGGCCGGCTCGTTGTTCGACGAAACGGGAGAACCGGCCTATGAAAAGACAGCCACCAACGACCGCGCCGACCTCAACTACGTCCTGCAGTATCCCGTCGCGCTGACGACTTGGGCTCAATTCGTCCCCCGGGCCGGAGTGCGTTACACCTACTGGCGTCCCGAACACGCCCAGAGCGCTTCGCGCACGGTCGGGGAGCTGGGCTTTGACCTGACATTGCATGCGTTCTCCGAATGGAACCTGCGCAACCGCACTTGGCGCATTGACGGACTGCGGCACATTGTGCGTCCGGTGGTCCAATATCGCTGGCAGCCGGCTTCCTGGGACGGATCGCTCTCCGAAGACTCTCTGCTGGAACGCCGCCTTTATACCCCCATGCTTCCCATCCTCGATTTGGCGGACCGGCGGGATGTCGACGCGATCGAAGACCGGCAGATTTTCCGGATGGGGGTGGAAAACAGCCTGATCACGCGGGACACCGAAACCGGAACCCGCACTTTGCTCCAGTTCGATCTCTACCAGGATCTCATTCCCACCGTCCCGGACGGCGTGGACTCCTGGCACGGCACCTACCTGCAGTTCCGCTCCAATCCCGCCCGTTGGCTGGAGCTCGCCCTTTCCCAGAAATTCCGCACGGAGGGCATGGGCTTGGAAGAGACCCGGATGCGGGCGACCGTCCGTAGCGCGGAACAATGGGAAGTGACCTTTGCGGCCGATTTTCTCGATGGCGTCTACGACCAGTATCGCCTCGAAGGCCTCTATCGCATCACGCCTCACTTTGCCGCATTCACCGCGCTGCGTTATGACGCCCGGCGCGATGAGCTCACCCGCCAGATCTACGGGATCCGCCAACGACTGGGCCGCACCTTCGAGCTCGAATATGCCATCGCTTTCCGCGAGGGCGCCGAACGCGAAGACGATTTTTCCCTCCGGATGGGCATTCGCCTGCTGAACTTCTAAGCCCCGCGATTCAGGCCGAAAAGCCTTTCCTATTTCGTGCATGGCAGCTTCCGAAGACACGCTGATCCGGTCATACGACCACAACATCCGACTCCCTGCCTTTGAGGGACCGCTCGATCTGCTGCTGTTTCTCATCCGCAAGAACGAGGTCGATATTTACGACATCCCGGTGGAGAAAGTGCTGTCCCAGTATCTGGCCGTGCTCCGAAGCATGGAAAAGCTGGAACTCGAGGTCGCGGGCGAGTTTTTCGTGATGGCCGCGACCCTCATGTACATCAAGAGCCGCCTCTTGTTGCCCAAAGAACAACAAACCGCCGAGGAAGCGACCACCGAGGAGGACATCGATCCGCGCTGGGAGCTGGTTCAACAGTTACTCGAATACCGCAAGTTCAAGGACGCCGCCGAACAACTGGGCGACCTTGTGGAGACGGCGCAAAACAGTTTACCTCGTGAATGTAACGGCCTGCTCGGCCCACCGCCGCCGCGCCCGGTTCGTCCCGCCGACCGGATTGAGATCTGGAATTCCTTCAATCAGGTCCTCCGCCGGCTGGCGGACAAAATCGTCGTCGGACAAATCACCGACGAGGTCGTCACCGTGGCTGAACGGATGGAAGCCGTGCTCCGCCGTCTGAAAACAGAAGACACCTTTCTCTTCAGCGAATTGTTCCACAACGGCGTGCCCCGCAGCCTGCCGTACCTCATTTCCAGTTTTCTCGCCCTGCTCGAACTGACACGCCTGCGCCACATCACCCTCGAACAAACCGAAAACTTCGCCGACATCCGCTGTCGCCGGTCCACCACTAACGAGGGACTCTTCGGCGGCGGGCACGGCGGCATCTCCAGCGAATTCGACGAGCCGAACGCCGGAAATCCCGGATAATCGATCGCCGCGATTTGGCATTCGCCGGCCCCTCCGTATCCCTTGAAATAAAGGGGCTTGAAATTCCTCTCAGCTAAATAGACTAAAAACCATGCTCGAACGGAAAGCACATGCCACCCGAGCTCACCTGCTCGGCGTGGGACTCGACAACGACGATGGTCATAAACGGATCACCACCGCTGAAAAGTTTTCAGTCGTGGGCGGCTCCGAAGCCACCCATGAAAAGATGACTGAAACCCTGATCAAATCCGTCGAAGACCTGCGCCGTCGCGGTAAGGATCTCGAATCCGCACATCCCGAAGAGCTGGCCGAAATCATTCACAAACACACCACGTCCTAACACGGCGTCACAGGAACACATTTCATGTCTTCAGCGATCATCAATCTCAACTCCGCATCCTTCGACGATGCCGTGAGCGCGAATAAACCAGTCGTCGTCGACTTTTGGGCCCCTTGGTGCGGCCCTTGCAAGGCGATCACTCCGATCCTCGAAGAGCTCGCCACCGAGCTCGGCGACAGCGTCAGTATCACCAAGGTCAACGTCGACGAGAACCAGGAGCTGGCCGCGAAATACGGCGTGCGGGCCATCCCCACCATCCTCTTCTTCAAAAACGGAGAACAGAAGGATCAAGTCGTCGGCCTGACCCAGAAAAATGCGCTTAAACAGCGCATTGACGCGCTGACCTAATCGCCATTTCTTTCACCACTTTCCTCAAACCGGGCTCTTGTGGGGCTCGGTTTTTTTATGCCTCAGGCTCGCCCGCTGTTGCCGGATCGATCGTATAGAGGCCCGGCAGATTCATGAATTTGTTCCGGTCTTCCATCCCATAACCGACGAACCAGTCCTCACCCTTGAAGGTAAAAGCGGCATAATCCGGACGAAAGATGGACCGATCGTGGTCGCGAAAGACAAACGCCGCCGTGCGCACGTCCGTGGCACCATGTTTGAGCACAAACTGCCGCAAGTAGTTAAAGGTCCCTCCACTGTCGCAGATGTCGTCGATCAACAACACCGACCGCCCCGCCAACACACTGCGGTCCATTTCCACTTCCACCCCTTCCTTCAACGCCTCATTGCTCGCCGAGGAATAACTGCGGCAATGACAAAACGCCAACTGCAGCGAGACCGGGATCGCCCGCACCAGATCCGCGAAAAAAAGCACCCCGCCCCGGAGAATGCAGACCGCCAACGGCGACTCGCCGCTCGCCTCATACGCCTCCGCCGCCCAAGGTTCGATCGCAGCCGCCAGCTGCCGGACATGATCCTGCACCGCCTCCGGTGAAAGAATCTCGTGATAAAGTGAAGGAACCGAAGGAATCATGAGACAAGTAGTTGCCCACCAAGCCTGACGAGTAAAGCCCGGAGCATGATCACCGCGATCAGGCCCTGTCCGTGCCCCCGGCCGCCAACCTCGGATTATTTCTGACCGCGAATTTGTAGAATCTCCGCGAATCCGAAAGACCGACTGGAGCGCTATTTTTCACAGGAGGGAACAGAGGTCACGGAGGGGCGGAATTTTGCTTACTTTGCGTGCTTCTGTGACCGATAGTGAGCCTCTTTTCGCAGAAGATCGCGAAGGGAAAACGCGGCTCTGTGTGCTTTGTGAATGGAATTCCCAAGGATTGGGTCGGGGACCGGGTTTGAACCGGCCACCCTCCCACACCACCGGACGTGCGGTTTTCCGCATCCGGCGGTTGAACCGTGGCTCAGCCGGAGGCTGGAGCCCAGCGTGATGGTGTCCAGAAGC
>Ga0209024_1000256_pt1 | contig 107991 bp, 110 predicted proteins | sample AutmiccommunBRH5_FD_187380 | JGI IMG/M metagenome (GOLD analysis project Ga0209024, IMG submission 187380) | Deep subsurface microbial communities from Mt. Terri, Switzerland - Autotrophic microbial communities BRH/5 (SPAdes) (version 2) | ecosystem: Environmental > Aquatic > Deep subsurface >...
GCTCCACGTTCCACAGCAGGGCGCCCGGAAGATACTCCGCGCCGCAGCCCTGGAATGCCGAGACCAGTTCGGCACCCTTGGCATAGTCATGCCCCAGCACATGCAGCCGGGAAGCATCCGCCCGGCCGATGGCGCGGAAGATCTGGCCGCCGGGTTGCGGCTGTTCATCCACCACCAGCACGCGAAGACCGACCTGGCGCGCGGCGATTGCGGCGGACATACCGGCCGGACCGGCCCCGATGATGGCCAGATCGACCGGGCTCATGCCGTTTGCTCCGCTTGACCGGCTGCGGCAGGCGCGGCGGTCGCTACACCGAGCAATGCTGCGCCGGCCTGGCGGCGCACTGTCATGCCCTCGGTCACCTCGACCATGCAGGCCTGTCGGTTGGGGATGCCGTCGATCTCGACAAGGCAGTCGAAGCAACTGCCCATCAGGCAGAACGGCCCGCGCGGGCTGCCACTGACCGGCGTGTCGCGCAGCGAGGTCACGCCGGCGATCATGAGCGCCGCTGCCACCGTATCGCCGTGCCGCGCATCGATGAGATGGCCGTCCATGCTGAAGGTCAGGCCCTGCGTGGCATCGCGATCCATGGGCCCGGCCGGGCTGGTCTGCAGACGTTTGAACATCGCTTATTCCGTTATTGCTTGCCCCGATATGTCTTGTAGACGGAGCCATAATTCAAATAACATTATCCAGACCATTCATCCGGTAATGTTATATGCTCAGCCAACGCGGCCTCGAAGCCTTCCACGCCACGATGATTTCCGGTTCCATCTCGGCGGCGGCAGACATGCTGCATGTCTCGCAGCCCGCGGTCAGCCGGCTGATCCGCGATCTGGAGGAGACGCTGGGCTTTTCGCTGTTCCTGCGGATGGGCGGAAAGATCGTGCCAACACACGAGGCGCGGGAACTGTCGGCAGAGGTCGAGCGGGCCTTCATCGGCTTGTCGACGATCGAGAGGGCCGCAGCAGAGATACGCCGCGGACGAAGGGCGGCCATTTCCGTTGCAGCGATGCCGGCGCTCGCGCTAGGTGCCCTGCCTGACGTAATCGTCCGGCTTCGGGCGTCGCTGCCGGAGGTGCGGATCGAGTTGCTGTCGATGCAAACCCACAATGTCATCCGTCAGGTAGCCTCGCGCCAGTGTCAGATCGGATTCACCGCCCCAATGCGGCAACAGGTGGAGGTGGATCTCGTCAAGAGCTACAGCCTGCCATACCACTGCATCTTCCCCGCCGGTCATCCCCTGGAAGCGAGGGCAGAGGTGGCAATCCAGGATCTGGACGGGCAGAACTTTGTCGCATTTACCGCAGGCACAGCGACGGGGCAGACATTCGAGCAGGTCTTCGCCGCGCGGCGGACACCGCCGCTTATCACCGTCCGATCCCATCTCTCCCAGATCATAGCGAAGCTGGTCGGGCGCGGGATGGGCGCGGCAATTGTTGATCCGTTCACCGCGCGGGCCTTCGTGGCCGAGGGCGGCTGCTCACGGCCGGTCGCATTGCCCGATCGCTTCGCCTGTGCCGCAATCCGGCCGCTCGGCCAGAAGGTCACCCTCGAAATACAGGCCCTGCTTGACGGGTTCGACGCCGAAGTCGCTTCTCTTGCGGATTAGCATGGCGTCTGGGCGCAAGCCCCAAGCCCCAAGCAGCGTGGTCACCCCGGGCGATTCCTCGTCGCCCCTATGGCGGCCCGCCGCCCCGGATATTCCACACGGCGAGCGAGCTTGCTGCCTGGCCAAGTCTGGTCCCCGGCCGCGCTCCAGCAGTGGCAATCAGCGTCTGGGAGCCACAAACAGGACAGCCGCCGCGTGTACTGAGCAGTTGCTGGTTGCGGGCCGTCGCCGCCTGGCGGACCGGGCTGGAGGTGAGGCGGCCGGAAGGGAACGAGCGGTTTGGCAGGTCCGCAGCCGCCGAGGCCCTGCCTCGCAGCGGGGCAAAGCGAGCGCCATGAGCCCTCGTTCGATGTCCAAAGGGCCTGTCCCGATTGACCGGCGGCAGGCTGCCCACTCACGAAGGCTGCGGGGCCTGACCGGCATTGGACGAGCGTTGCTCCGAGATGCGCCGCTTTATATGCCGCGGAAGGTGGCGAACTCGTCCAGCGGTGCGCGCAGGCTTTGCAGCGCATTGACGGGGGCGTCGGGGTCGCGGTAGCCGATGGCGACACCGCAAAACAGCATGTGTCCGGGCGCGGGCGTGACGGCGGCATCCACCTCGGGGTGATATCTGGCCCAGGCTTCCTGGAAGCAGCAATCAAGCCCGGCCTCGCGCAGCAGCAGGGCCAGCGTCGCCAGATACATCCCCAGGTCGGACCACTGCGCCGCCCCCATCTCGCGGTCGACATAGCAGAACATCCCGACCGGCGCGCCAAAGAACGCGTAGTTGTTCTCAAGCCAGGCAAGCCGCGCCGCCTTGTCTTCATAGGCGATGGCCATGCGGTCATACATCTGCTTGCCCACGTCAAAGCGCCGGCTGCGGTAGGGCTCCTTCAGGCTGGGCGGATAGATCGGAAACTCCGTCGTGCCCGGCTCTCCGGTGGCCAAGCGCAGCTTCATCCCGGTCAGGAAGTCACGCAGCGGGTCCCCGGCAAGAACATGCAGGGCCCAAGGCTGCAGGTTGCCACCCGAGGCGGCCCGTGCGGCCTTGGCGATGGTCTGGCGCAGCAGGGCGCCGTCCACGGGCGTATCCAGGAAAGCCCGGACGGACATCCGGCTTGCAACCGCCTCCGAAACATTCATCTGCACCCCTTCATGGTCATTCACGCCCCTCGCCCGCACCCGCTGCCCGACCTTCCACAAGCTGAGCACGAAGACTGGTCTTGAGCACCTTGCCATAGCTGTTCTTCGGCAGCTCGGGCACGAAGATATAGCGCTTGGGCTTCTTGAACGACGCGATCTGCGTCTTGCACCAGTCGTCAAGCTCAGCCGTCGCCAGTCCCTCGCCGGTCAGCACGATGAAGGCCACCACTTCCTCTCCCCATTCTGGATGGGGATGGCCGATGACCGACGCCTCGAACACCTGCGGATGCGTCAGCAGCGCCTCCTCCACCTCGCGAGGGTAGATGTTGGTGCCACCCGAGATGATCACATCCTTGCTGCGGTCGGTCAGGGTCAGGAAGCCATCGGCATCGAACCGGCCGAGATCGCCGGTCTTCAGCCAGCCCCCCACGATCGCGGCCGCCGTTGCCTCGGGGTTGCGCCAGTAGCCTCTCATGACGGTGTCGCCCTTGACGACCACCTCGCCGACCTCGCCCGTCGCAACCTCCTGCATCTGCGCGTCCACCACCCGCACCTCGACACAGGACTGCGCGATGCCGACAGAGGCGCGGCGGCTGGCCGCGTTCGGCTGATCGCTCGCGCCGACCAGATGGCGGTTCATCGCGGTGATGGTCATGGGGCTTTCGCCCTGCCCGTAGATCTGGGCGAACTTCGGGCCGAGCACCCGCAGGGCCTCGTCCAGATCGGCGGCATACATCGGTCCGCCGCCATAGATGATGGTGCGGATCCCTTCCCCGCCATAGCCGGCCTGCAGCGCATGGCTGACCAGCCGTTTCACCATCGTCGGCGCGGCAAAGAACACGAGGTCCCCCAGCTCTTCGCCCAAGGCCCGGATCTCGGCCGGATCGAAGCCGCGGGACTCGGGGATCACGTGGCAGGCGCCGGCGCGGACGAACTGGAAGTTATAGAGGCCAGCCCCGTGCGACATCGGCGCGGCATAGAGCGAATGGTCCTGCGGCAGGACCGTGTCCACATCGAGCGCGTAGGTGGTCGCCATCATCCGCAGGTTGCGGTGGGTCAGGATCACGCCCTTCGGCCGGCCCGTGGTGCCGGAGGTGTAGAACAGCCACGCCAGGTCGTCGTCCGTCGCCAAAGCCGGCGCGCGGTAGTCCTCGGGCCGCGCACTGGCGACGGCCTCGACGATGCCCGCCCCATCGATCGCAATCTCGCGGCAGGGATCCGGCAGATCGCCCGGCTTGAAGACCCGGCCGGTCTCGGTGATGACCAGTTTCGCCTCGGCATTCTGGATGATCCAGCCAGCCTCGAGCGGGTGCAGCTTGTGGTTGATCGGCACCACCGACGCCCCGACCCAGAGCACCGCGTAGAGCAGCTCGAGATATTCCGGGCAGTTCCTGGCAAAGAGGGCAACGCGGTCACCCTTGCCGATGCCGTGCTCCTCGCCCAGCCAGGCGCCGATGGCCCAGCTGCGCAGCGCGAACTGGGCGTAGGTGGCGTGCAGCCGGGTGCCCGATCGGAGGGCGGAGGCGTCGGGCCGCACGAGCCCGGTCTGATGAAGCCAGTTTGCGAGGTTCATGCGCTAGGCTCTCTGTGTTTCCAGGATCGAGACGTAGTTGGCCACCGCAGATCCGCCCATGTTGAAGACCATCCCCATGTCGGCCCCCGCCTTTTGCATCCCGCCGGCTTGCCCGGTCAATTGCCGGTAGGCGACCGCGTGCATCGAGACGCCCGTCGCGCCGACCGGGTGCCCCTTGGCCTTGAGCCCGCCCGACAGGTTCACCGGCAGCGCCCCGTCGCGGTAGACCGTGCCCTCCTCCAGCGCCCGGGCGCCCTCGCCCTTCGGCGTCAGCCCCATCGCCTCGTAGGTCAGCAACTCGGCAATGGTGAAGCAATCATGCACCTCGGCAAACTGCAGGTCGCCAAGCGAGACCCCCGCCTCGGCATAGGCCATGCGGAACGCCCGCTCTGGCCCCTCGAAGGTAAGGAAATCGCGCGCCGACATCGGAAGGAAATCGCTGACATGCACGGCGGCGCGAAAGCGGGCGACCTTGGCGAAGCCTGCGGCAGCCTCCTCGGTGGTCAGGACCACCGCCGCGGCGCCGTCGGTCACCAGCGAGCAATCGGTCAGGCGCAGCGGCGGGGCGATCTCGGGGTTCTTGTTGGTGACCTGGCTCGCCTCTTCAAAGCTGAACCGCCGCTGCATATGCGCCAGCGGGTTGAGCATGGCGTTGTCGTGGTTCTTGACGGCGATCCGCGCCATCGCGTCCAGCGGACTGCCATGGCGGTCGGTATAGTCGCGCGCGGCAAGGCCGAAGACCTGCGGAAAGCTCAGGCTGCGCTCGGCCTCGTCGTTCTGGTAGCCGGCGCCCGCCAGGGCGGTCGTCACGTCTTCCGTCGTGCGGTGCGTCATCGTCTCGGCGCCCACGACCAGCACGGTTCGGGCGTTGCCGGCCTTCAGCGTGTTGATCCCTGCATGGATCGCCGCCGACCCGGAGGCGCAGGCATTCTCGGCGCGCATCGCCGGGGTGAAGCGCATCTCGGGATAGGCCTGAAGGATCAGGGACGAGGCGAAACCGTCCGAGACCAGGCCGGAATTGAAATGCCCCAGAAACACCGCGTCGATGTCGCCGGGCGCAATGCCGGCCTCGTCCACCGCTTCCCGCGTGACCTCGACGATCAGCTGTTCAAGGCTCTTGTCCAGCCGCCCGAACTTGCTGTGACCCGACCCGACGATGCAGATAGTCCCGGTCATGGCCCCTATGCCTCGCTCTGACTGCGCCCTGCCATCAGGCGCAGCGGCGTGTAGGTGATGACGCACTCGCCGCGCTGGTTGACGATGCGGTTGCGCGTGCGCACCAGCCCGCGGTTGTCCTTCTTGGCGGCACGGGCTTCAATCACCTCGATCTCGACATGGATGGTGTCGCCCTGCATCACCGGGCCCTCGACGTTCAACTCCATATGCAGGAAGGCGAGCCCCGTGCCCTGCCCCGTCGCGTTGAGCGTCAGGCCCTCCGCAAGCGCATAGACCAGTGCCGCCGGCGCCGGGCGCCCGGCAATCGCCGAATGGGCGGCGCGATATTCGGCATCGAGGAACAGCGATTCCAGCATGCCCACGGCCGATACGAAGCCGACGATGTCCGTCTCTGTCACCGTGCGCCCGAAGGTGCGGAAGCGGTCGCCGACCGTCAACTCATCCCAGTGAAAGCCTTCGCCAAGAAGTTTCATGGAGTCTCTCCCCTCATGTTGGCGCCGGCGGCCAGGGCAAAGGCCCCGGATCGCGCAGACGCTTGGAATACCAGAACGGCGACACGGCGCCGACCACGCTTGCCGCCGAGAACAGAAAGGCGGCGCGGTAGTCGCCCGTCAGATCATGCAAGAACCCGGTGATCCAGGCGCCGAACGCCGAACCAAAGGACATGGTCATGAAGATCGCGCCAAAGATCGCGCCCACCTGTCCCCGCGCGAAGATCCGGGCCGACAGGGTCGAGATCACCGGGCCGCGCGCCCCTTGGCTGACGCCGAAGGCGAGCACGTAGACCAGTACCAGACCGCCCGCGGGCAAGTACGAAAAGCTGAGCAGCGCGAGGATCCCGACCAAGGTGGCGGCAAAGGACAACGTCACAGTGAAGCGGAACCCCTTGCGGGCCGCAAGCCAGCCCGATGTCAGGACCCCGACGATGGACAGCATCCCCGAGGCGCCGAAGGCGAAAGCCGCCTCCAGCGGAGGATAGCCCTTGTCCACAAGGAAGGTCACCGTCTGGACCACCACGCTGTAGGTGGAACAGGCGGTGAAGAAAAAGCACTGCACCAGCAACCAGAATTCAGGCGTGCGCATCGCAGAAGCGATGGTCCAGCCCTTCGTGGGCGCACCCGACAGGGGCGGCGCGACCGAGCCTACGGCATCGGGCGGCAGTTGCCCGCGCGCCGCCATCAACGTGGGGTCACCGCGCGCGATCCGACCCCAGGGCAGGATCAGCAGCACCGGCAGTAGCGCGACCAGCGCGAGGGACATCGTCCTGTAGGCCGCGCGCCAGCCATCCGCGTCGATCAACCCCTGCGCCAGCGGCACGATCACCAGAATCCCGGACCCGAACCCGGCATAGGCGAAGGCGATGGCGAGGCTCAGGTTGCGGTCGAACCAACGCCCGATCAGCGCCGCAGCGGGCACGATGCCCAGACAGGCGGCGGCAATGCCCCCGCAGACACCGTGGAACAGATAGATCTGCCACAGCGCGCTGGTCATCGAGGCGGCGCCCATCCCGCCCGCCAGAACCGCCAGACCAAGGCCATAGGTCCAGCGCGGCCCCCATCGGTCCAGCAAGGTGCCGGCAAGCGGGGACATCAGCCCCGCAACCACGAGATACACCGAGTAGACGCCGGTAAGGGTGGAACGGCTCCACGCGAACTCGGCCTCCAGCGGCAGGATGAACACCATGTAGGTGTCGATGACCCCACGCGCGACAAAGTTAAACAGGAACCCCGTCGCCACGACGATCCCCGCCATGACAGCTACCGAGCGGCCGGGCGACGTTTCAGGATGGGCATTCTGTTTCAAGACAGGCCTGCTCGCTGCAAAGGGGGCGCCGCCCGGCCGGTAGCCGGACGGCGAAGTTGGGACGGCGGCTTACTCGGCCGCGGCGCCGGCCTGCTGCTCCAACGCCTCGCGGAAGGCAGTGAGGATCTCGGTGCCGGCAAGGCCGCGGCCGTCAAGGTCGGCGGCCCACTGCTCGCCGATGCCGGCAAGGTCAGCCTCGATCTTCTCCTTGTCGGCATCGGGCAGCGACACGAAGGTCACGCCCTCGTCGACCATCTTCTGCTTGTCCTGAAGGTCGAGATCCTCGGCAATGGCGCAAGCCGAGGGGATCGCCTCCTCTGCCGCGTCGGTCATCGCCTTCTGAACCTCGGGCGAAAGCTGCTGCCAGCGCTGCTCGCTGATGACGTAGCTTGCCACGAACGAGCCGAAGTTGATGTCCTGCGTGCCCCATTTCAGTTCGGGCGCAAGGCCGTAGGGCAAGGCGCTGGAATGCGGGAACAGCACGCCGTCGATGGTGCCGCGCGACAGGGCCTCGCGGGTTTCGGGCGCGGGGATCGCAATGGGCGTGGCGCCGATCAGTTCGACCGCGATCTCCTTGGTGCCGCCCGTTGCGCGCAGCTTCATACCGCGAAAGCTCTCGACGCCGGTGATCTCCTTGCTGGCCGTCATCACCTGGTAGGGCGGCAGAACCATCACGAACAGCATGCGCACCCCCTGGGGGGCAAGCTCCGCCTGATCGAGGGGGCCGCCGGGCTTGGCGATGCTCCAGAAGGCGCTGGTCCCGTGGCAGGCCTGGGTGAACGCTTCCGGCAGTTCGCCCACGCCCGCAAGCGGCAGCTTGTCGGCCAGATAGGACACGCCGGCATAGCCGATGTCGACCACGCCGGTCTGGGCCAGCGACATCAGGTCCTTCGATTTTCCCATCTGCTCGGCAGGGTAATACTCGAAGTCGATCTCGCCGTTGGTGAGCTCGGTGACCCGGTCCATCCAGACCTTGGTCAGGTTCTCGGCGATGTAGTGGCCGACCGGAAAGCTGTCGGCAACGCGCAGGGTCTCTGCGGCAGCGGTTCCGGCGGTCAGCGCTGCAACGCTGCAGACTGCGGCGGCGAAGGGCATATTCAGGTGACGTTTCATTTCTCTCTCCCTGGTTGGTTGGTCTTGGGCGGTATCGTCACATCGTCGAGGGCAGCCACAGGACAAGGGCCGGGAATGCCAGCAACAAGGCGATGACGATCAGGTGCGCGAAGACATGGGGCATGACCCCGCGGAACAGTTCTCCAAGCGGTCTTCGCGTATATCGGGCCACGACGAATACGTTCATCCCCATCGGCGGCGTGACCATCCCCACCTCTGCGGTGACGACGACCATGACGCCGAACCAGACCGGATCGTAGCCAAGCTGCATCACGACCGGCAGCATCACCGGCACAGTCAGGATCAGAATGGCGATCTGGTCCATGAAGAAGCCAAGGATCAGATAGCCGATCAGGATGACGATCATGATCATCGTCGCCGACATCTCGAGCGCGCCGATCCACGCGCTCAGGTCATTGGTCACGCGCGAAAGGGTCAGGAAATAGCCGAAGACATGCGCGCCAAGGATGATGAACAGGATCATGCAGCTGGTCTGCGCGGTGGACCGCAGCGCGAGCCAGAACCCCGCCAGCGTCAGCTTGCGCGACCAAAGGGCGATCAGCATGGCGACGAAGGCGCCAAGCCCCGCCGCCTCGGTGGGGGTCGCCAGGCCCGAATAGATCGACCCGCTGACCGCCAGAAGCAGCAGCAGCATCGGCCCGACCGTCTTCAGCGAGGCAAGCTTTTCGCGCATCGGATAGGCCCGCCCGGCCGGCGCGGCCGAGGGGTCGATCTGCAGGATGGCGACGACCGTCAGGACAATCGCCAGCGTCACGATCAGGCCGGGGATCACGCCGCCGATCAGCAGATCGCCAATCGCCACATCGGCGATAATGCCATAGAGGATCAGCGCGATCGACGGCGGGATCAGCATTGCCAGCGTGCCCGAGATCGCCACCACGCCGCCCGCCAGCTTGGGATCATACCCCTCGCGCAGCATCGCTGGCATCGAGGTGGACGCCAGCGTTGCAGCCGCGGCGGTGGAGGAGCCCGAGATCGCGCCAAAGCCGGCCCCTGCGAACGCCGTCGCAATCGCCAGCCCGCCGCGCAGCCGCCCCACCCAGATGCTGGCAGAGCGGAAGAGGTCATTGGCAACGCCCGAGATGATGACGAACTCTGCCATCAGGATGAACATCGGAATCGTGATGATCTCATAGCTGTTGGCGGTGGACAGCGGCGAGGTGCGCAAGATGCCGGTCAGGAACTGCATCCCGCCCAGCATATAAAGGCCCGTTGCGCCCGAGATTGCCATCGACAGCGCGACGGGCAGCCCGACGACCAGAAAGAAGGTGAGGATCAGAAGGACGATCAGGACGGTCATTCGCCATGCTCCGTGTCGCTGGCGCCCGTGTTGGGCGGCGGCGGCATGTTGGCGATCTCGCGCCCGGTGACGCATGAGGCGGCGTGGGCGACGGTCCGCAGGGCGCAGCGCAGGGTGATCAGTGCCGATCCCAGGCAAAGCATGAAATAGGAGGGCCAGGTCGGCCAGGGCACCGTGGCACTGATCAGGTTGTTCGCCGAAAAGGCGGCCGATGTCCGATACCACGCCTGCCAGGCGATCATCGCCAGCAGCGCGGAAGACAGGGCGTAGCCCAGTGCCAGCGAGGCATGGGTAAACCGGCGCGGCAGCGCATGGGCGAAGATGTCGATGGAGATGTGGCCGTGCTGGTGCAGCGTGTCCGACAGCGCGAAGAAGAACACGCAGACCATCAGGTAGGTGCCGATCAGGTCATAGCTCCAGCCCAGCGGGCTTCGCAGGACATAGCGCATGGTGACGTCGGTGACGACGACGACCATGATCACCGCCAGCGAAATTCCTGACAGGAAGACCAGCGCCGTTTCTGCACGTGCAACGATAGCAGAGATGCCCGTGTCGGGTCTGTCATTGGTGATTGTCTGCATCAGTTCGGGCCTCCCCTCCCGTATCGTCCGTCCTCGGCGCCGCTCTGGCTTAGCGCCCCAGCGCCGCGAGGATCTTTTGCGCCGCGCGTTCGTGCGGCTTGTCGATCATTTTGCCGTCTATGGTCACGACGCCGGCCTGCGGATCCTCTTGGAACGCCGCAACCACCCGTTCGGCCCAAGCCGCTTCGGCTTCGGTAGGCGTGAAGGCGCGGTTGACGATGTCGACATGGCTGGGATGGATCACCGCCTTGGCACCAAAGCCATCGCGCCGCGCCGCCCGCGCCTCCGCCTCGACCAGTTCGAGATCCTTGATGCGGGTGCTGACCGTGTCGATCGCCAAGATCCCGGCCGCCGCCGCCCCCATCAGGCACAGGTTGCGCGCCAGGACGAAGGGGCCGGTAAAGACGCCCTCCACGTTGTTTTCGGTGGAGCCAAGCGAGGCAGCCAGATCCTCGCCGCCCCACATGATGCCCAGCAGGCGCGGGCTGGAGCCCTGATAGCTGCCCAGACCAAAGATCGACTGCGCCGTCTCTGTCGCCACCCCGATGATCCGCGCCGCGCCGACCTCATGGCCCGCCGCCGCCTCGAACGCATCAAGGTACTGCGCGAGCCGCGCGACATCGGCCGCGCCGGAGCATTTGGGCAGCACGATACCATCGGGCCGATGCGGCATGACCGCCGCGAGATCGCCCAGCGTGCGGCCGCTGTCAAAGGCGTTGACCCGCACATACAGCGCCTGCGCGCCGCGCTCTGCCGACAGCATCTCGCACGTGATCCCGCGCGCCGCATCCTTTTGGGCAGCGGCAACGGAATCCTCAAGGTCGAGGATCAGCGCATCGGCTGCCCCCTCGCGGGCACGGGCGAACTTGCGGGCGCTGTCGCCGGGAACAAACAGAAGCGACCGCATCATCCGTCCTTCCGCTTCCACATCATCGCGGTGCGGCGGCAACGTGCCACCAGATCGCCATGCTGATTGAAGCAGCTGTGCTCGAACTCCACGATCCCGACATCGGGGCGCGAGCGGCTTTCACGGGCAGCGACCACCCGCGTCTCGCTGCGCAGCGTGTCGCCGTGGAAGACGGGCTTGGGAAACTGCACGTCGGTCATGCCGAGGTTGCCGACCGTCGTGCCCATCGTCGTGTCCTGCACCGACATGCCGATCATGATCGCCAGCGTCATCAGCGAGTTGAACAGCCGCTGGCCCCATTCGGTGCCTTCCGAGAAATGGGCGTCGATGTGCAGCGGTTGCGGGTTCATCGTCATCAGACTGAACGTCGTGTTGTCGGCCTCGCTCACCGTCCGCGTCAGCGGATGGCGGAAGTGCCGGTCTACGGTGAGCTCCTCGAAATACTGACCTGCCATGCGTGCTACTCCTGCGGTCGCGGCGCGCCGAGGGCGCCGGTTTCGATCAAATCTGCGATGCGCTCGGAGGCAATGCCCCAGTCCTCCAGAACTGCGGCGCCCTCGGTCCCCGGGCGCTCTTCCGGCGCGGCGGGCGTCGATGCGGGCGTCTTGTCAAAGCGCGGGGCGGGCGCCGGTTGCACGATGTCACCGACCTGGACATGCATGCTGCGGGCGGCGTTGTGCGGGTGGTGCGGGGCCTCCTGCGGGGTCAGCACCGGGGTAACGCAGGCATCGCTGCCGTCGAACAGGGCGCACCAGTCGTCACGGCTGCGTTCGGCAAGGCGAGCCGCGATCAGGCGCCGCGCCTCGGGCCACGCGGCCCGGTCGTCAAGATCGGGAAAGCCCACGGGGTCAAAGCCGAGGATCTTCAGAAACGCCGAACGGAACTTGGGCTCGATAGGCGCCACCGAAAGGTGGGCCCCATCGGCGCAGGCATAGACGTCATAGTAGGGCGCGCCGCCGTCCAGGATGTTGGTGCCGCGAGGGCCGTTGTGCAGGCCCGCCGCGCGCAGCCCGGCCATCGCCGTGCCCAGCAGGGCAACGCCGTCCACCATCGCGGCATCCACCACCTGCCCTTCGCCGCCACGCTGCACGTTGACCAGCGCCGCAAGAAGACCCGCCACCAGCATCAGGCTGCCCCCCGCATAATCGGCGACAAGGTTCAGCGGCGGCACCGGCGCCTCGCCCTCACGCCCGATCATGTCAAGAATGCCGGTCAGCCCGAGGTAGTTGAGGTCGTGCCCCGGAACTTGCGCCAGTGGCCCGGTCTGGCCCCAGCCGGTCAGGCGGCCATAGACCAGCCGCGGGTTCCGGGCGTGGCAGGCATTGGGGCCCAAGCCCAACCGCTCCATCACGCCGGGGCGGAAGCCTTCGATCAGCGCATCGGCGCCGGCCACAAGGTCGAGCGCGCAGGCGACGGCCTCGGGGCGCTTCAGATCGAGGATCACCGACCGGCGCCCCCGCGCAACCAGATCGAACCGAGCGGCGCGCACGATGCCGTTGCCCGAGGGAGTCGGCCGGTCGATGCGGATCACCTCGGCCCCGAGGTCGGCAAGCATCATCGCGGCGAAAGGCGCCGGCCCGATCCCGACCATCTCGACAATCCTGATGCCCTGAAGCGGCCCGCCCTCAGCCATGACGCGCCCTCCCCTCGTCGTGCCAGGAGCGCGACAGGCCTTCGCGGAACTGCGGGGCGGCGATGTCGATCATGCGCCGCGCGCGCTCATCCAGCGGGCAGCCCGCAAGCTCGGCGACGCCCCATTCGGTGACGACCGTGTCGGCATCGGTGCGCGCGATGGTGACATGCGACACGCGCGGCACGATGCGTGAGACGGCACCGGCCCGCGCGGTGGCAGGCATCGCCACGATGGCGCGCCCGCCCGCGGAGCCCTGTGCGCCCCGCGTGAAATCCACCTGCCCGCCGGTGCCGCCAACACGGCGCCCGCCGGCGGACTCGGCATTGATGTGGCCGGTCAGGTCGACCTCGATGGCGGAATTGATGGCGTGGAAGCGCGAAAGCCTGGCGAGGGTCGCGGCGGCATGGGTGTAGCCGGTGGGCCGCGCCTCGAGTGCCGGGTCCAGCCGAACATGGTTCAGACAGTCTGGCCCGCCAAATATGACGCCCGCGACCGAAAGGCCGGCATCGATCTCCTTCGCGGCGTTGGTCAGCGCGCCGACTTGGATCAGTGCGGCGACGCCATCGGTCAGTGTGCCAGAATGCAGCCCCAGATCACGGTGGCCTTTCAGGGCCCTTGCAACCGTATCCGGCAGGCGGCCGATGCCAAGCTGAAGCACCGCCCGGTCGGGCACGAGGCCGGCAACATGCGCCGCGATGGCACGGTCTTCGGCTGTTGCCTCGCCCAAGAGGGGCGCAAGCGGCGCGCCTGCCGCCGTGACCGCCACATGCACCGGCACATCGTCCGGCCACTGAGTGCCGGACATGCGGGGCGTGTGCGGGTTGATTTCGGCGCACACCACACGGGCGCGGCGGGCGGCGTCGATCAGATGCAGATCGCCCATGCCCAAGAAGACCCGGCCCTGGTCGTCGGGCGCCGAAAGCTGCACGCAGACCACGTCGCACGGTAGCCGACCATCGACGATCCGCGCGATGAACTGCGCGTAGTGCAGAGGCAGGATCGTCAAAGCCGTCTCGGGCACCTGCGCGGCCGTGCCGAGGGCACCGCAGCTTTCGAACGTCAGCCCGTCCTCTGTCCCGCCGAGCGGTCCAAGCGTGGCGCCGATGATCACCGTCAGCCGGGCACGCTCGCTCGCGGCAGCGGCCAGCAGGCGCATCAGCACCGCAGGCTCCCCCGACCCTTGGCCCACAAGGATCCGGTCCCCGTCCCGCAGCCAGCGGGCGAGGTGGACGTATGTGGCAGGGGCCGGGTCCGGCAGTTTCAGCATTGCAAGCCTCCTCCCAAAGGCTGTCGCGCGGTCAGTAGGATTTCGGCAAACCTAGGACCCGTTCGGCCAGATAGGACAGGCAGAGCTGCGGGCTGATCGGGGCGATGCGCGGGATGAAAGCCTCGCGCAGATAGCGCTCGACATGGTATTCCTTGGCATAGCCAAAGCCGCCATGCGCCATCACCGCCGTCTCGCAGGCCGTGAAACCGGCCTCGCCGGCCAGGTATTTCGCCGCGTTTGCCGCCGCGCCGCAGGGCAGCCCGCGGTCGTAGCGCGAGGCCGCGGCCAGCACCATCATCCATGCCGCCTCCAGCTCTGCCCAGCATTTGGCGAGCGGGTGTTGGATGCCCTGGTTCTGGCCGATGGGGCGGCTGAAGACGATCCGTTCCTTGGCATACTCGGCAGCGCGCGTGATGGCGAGCATCCCCAGCCCGACGGCTTCGGCGGCGATCAGCACGCGTTCGGGATTCATCCCGTGCAGGATGTATTCGAAACCGCGCCCCTCCTCCCCGATCAGGTCGGCTTCGGGGATTTCGAAGTCGTCAAAGAACAACTCGTTGGAATCGACGCATTTGCGGCCCATCTTCTCGATCTCCTGCACCCGGATCCGGCTGCGGTCGAAATGGGTGTAGAACAGGCTCAGGCCGCGGGCCGGCTTGTCGACCTCGTCGATCGGCGTGGTGCGCGCCAGCAGCAGGATGCGGTCGGCCTCCTGCGCGGTCGAGATCCACACCTTCTGGCCGTTCACCACATAGCGGTCGCCGGTCTTGACGGCCCGCAGCTTCAGCTGCGTGGTGTTGAGCCCGGTGCTGGGTTCCGTGACGGCAAAGCAGGCCTTCTCGCGCCCCTCGGCCATCGGGCGCATCATGCGGGCCTTTTGTTCCTCGGTCCCGAACACAGAGACCGGGTTCAGCCCGAAGATGTTGATATGGACGGCCGAGGCCCCACTCATCCCCGCGCCGGATTCGGCAATGGTGCGCATGACAAGGGCGGCTTCGGTGATGCCAAGCCCCGCCCCGCCATAGGCTTCGGGCGTGCAGACCCCAAGCCAGCCGTCCCGCGCCAGCGCATCGTAGAAATCGTGCGGAAAGCCGCCCTCGCGGTCGCGCGTCAGCCAATAACTGTCGTCGAAACGAGCGCAGACCGCTGCAACGGCATCGCGGATGGCTTCCTGTTCGTGAGTAAGCTCAAAATCCATCGGTCTCTCCCTAAACCCTGACGGCAGCAGGCGGCACGGCCGCTTCGGGCGTCTGCGCTGCGCCGAGTGCGGCGATCTCCGCCTCTGAAAACCCGGCCTCGCGCAGGATTTCGGCCCCATGTTCTCCCTGACGCGGGGCCAGCCGGTCCGGCACCGCCGGCGTGCGCGACCACTGCGCGGGAACGTCCATCTGCCGGATGGTGCCTTCGCTGGGATGCTCGACCATCTGGAAGAAATTGGTCGCCACCAGATGCGGATCCGTCAGCACGCCCTGAAAGTCATACATCGGCATCGCCGGCACATCGGCAGCGCCCAGAAGCTCCATCCACTCGGCGGTCGTGCGGGTCAGGAAGACCTCTGCAAGCTCGCCATAGACCTCGTCGATATGCGCCATGCGCGAGCCGAAATTGCGGTAGCGGGGGTCCGTCTGCGGCACGTCGGGGCGGCCAATGGCGGCAAAGAACCGGCGCCAGTGCCCGTCGTTGTAGATCAGCGCGCAGATATGCCCGTCCTTGGTCTGGTAGGGGCGGCGATCCACCGACAACTGCCGCACATAGCCGCCGTTATCCAGCGGCGGATCGAAGGTCAGCCCGCCCATGTGGTCGCCCATCACGAAGGACACCATCGTCTCGAACATCGGCACGTCCAGTCGCTGCCCTTGCCCGCTGCTGTTGCGCTCCACCACCGAGGCGAGGATGGCGCTGGCGGCCACCAGCCCCACGACGCGGTCCGCGACGGCGGTGGGCACATAGCGCGGCTTGCCCTCGTTCACCCGCGAGAACAGGTAGGGAAGGGTCGATGCGCCCTGGATCAGGTCGTCATAGGCCGGACGGTCGGCATAGGGGCCGCTCTGCGAATAGCCGAACATGCCGGCATAGATGATCCGGGGGTTGGCCTTCGCGACCTCTTCGTAGGACAGGCCAAGCCGCGCCATCGCCTTGGGCCGCACGTTGTAGACGAGGATGTCCGCCCCTTCGCATAGCCTCAGTAGCGCATCCCGGCATGCGGGCCGCTTCAGGTCCAGCGTGATCGAGCGTTTGGACCGGTTCGCGTTCAGGAACAGCGGCCCCATGCTGGCATGACGGCCGGGCCCGATCTGGCGAACAAGGTCCCCCTCTGGCGCCTCGACCTTGATCACATCGGCGCCGTAGTCGCCCAGCATCTGGGTGGCGTAAGGCCCCATCAGGACCGAAGACATGTCGATGATGCGCAAGCCCGATAGGGGACCCATGACGCCTCCTCCTGCGTGGCGCGCTCCTCCGTCAGCACGGTAGCGCCATTGTCCATATATAGAGATTTATTATCTCTGCTGGTGTACATACTCAATGCATTCGTCATCGAGTCAACCGCAGATTCAAAAACCGCTCGCTTTTGGCCAACGCCTGTCCATATATATGGAGCTGAGTGCGAAGGGGTGATAGTCATGCTGGTGAAGCAAGCTGCCAACGTGTTGGAACTGCTGGAATATTTCGCGCGGGAACAAAAAACCGCGAGCCTTGCTGAGCTCTGCGCCCATTTCGGCTGGCCCAGGTCCAGCACCTTCAACCTGATCCAGACACTGGTGGAGCGCGGCTTTCTCTATGAACCCAAGGCGCGGGGCGGCTTCTATCCGACCGGCCGCTGGCTGGCTCTGGCCCAGGAGGTTGCCAGCGCCGAACCCTTGCCGAAGGCCGCGCTTGCCCTGCTGCGGGATTTAGCCGAAGCCACAGGCGAGACGATCTGGATCGCGGCGCAGAGTGGCCAACACGCCGTCCTGTTGTCGGTGATCCAGTCGGCGCAAGCGGTGCGCTACACCGCCGAGCCCGGGAAACGGGTGCCGATACATGGCACCGCGTCCGGGCAGGCGATTATGAGTCAGATGAGCGCAGCGCAGACCGCGGCGATCCTGCGAAAGGCGGTGTTCGAGCGCTTTGGCCCCGGCACCCCCATGAGCGTCGAGCAGGTGGAGGAGAGCATCGCGGAGTCGCTGCGGCGCGGGTCGTTCCGCAGCGCTTCGGCCTTCAGCCGCGATCTTGGCGGCATCTCTGTCCCGCTTGTTCTTGGCGGACGGCTCTTCTCGGTCACCGTTGCAGGGCCGCTGTTCCGCATCGAAAGCCGCATGGAAGATACCGCCATCGAAATTCACAGGGCAATCGCCCGACAGCTTGGCGACGAGTATCTTCGCAAGAATGTGCCCAACCTTCACCGACTTCTGGAGTGAAGTTGAGGCGCTCCCCGGCGCAGAGTGCGCAGCCTTCTTGGGAATCTGGGCTGAACCGCGACAGGCTTTATACCTCGTCCGGCACTGCTGGCATTTGGAGCGCCGGTTTCGCCTCACATGTCAACAGCGGTGCAAAAAACCGGCCACGGGGCGGCGCAAAATCAGGCCAGTGGCGGGGTGCCACACGTCATGGCGCGCGCTGGTCACATAGCTGGCGCGTGCCATGGCGCATTGGCCCGCAGGGCCAATCCTGTGACTGACGATCAGCTCGGGGTTTCGAGCTTTCGGGCGCCGCTTTGGCCGAGCCGATAGCTATCGCCGTTCAACTCAAGGATGTTGACGTGGTGTGTCAGCCCCCGGCAGTGTCCGAGGTGTCGGCAGCGATTTCTCTCGTGCGACCAGGTCGCAACGGCCAACATCAGCAAGACGTTCCCACCTTGTCAGGCCAAAGCTGAGCGTGACGGCAGCGCCTCCGTCGGCACTGCGGCCGTTCGGCGACCGCGACTGCGGTATCCAGGTTGGCGTCGTTCAGGATCAGCGCAAACTCCTCACCGCCATAGCGGAACACGAGGTCGCTGGCGCGGGCCTCGGCCTGCAAGACCTGCGCCACCCGGCGCAGCACCGCATCGCCTTCGACATGGCCACGGGTGTCATTGATCCGCTTGAAATGATCGACATTGCCAAGCAGCAGGGCAAAGCCCGGCGCGCCCTCGGTCAGGCTGAGGATCCGCTGTGTCAGCGCGCTGTCGAACTCTCCCCGGTTCAGCAGCGAGGTAAGACCGTCGCGCCGCGCATAGTCCGACAGCTGCTCCCGCTGCTCCAGGATCGCGCGGGTCATGCTGTTGAAGGCATCGGCGACGGCCGCAAGCTCGGGTGGTGCTTCTTCAGCACGCCGATGATCTGCTCTTCCGTGAACCTGCTGCGCTTCATGTCTCTCTCCTCCGCTGGAGAACATACTATTTTTTTCAGAGTGCGGACGTTTCAGGGGAGCAGGTCAGCGGTGATGCCCTTGGCCGAGCAAAAGCCCCCTCAGGGGGCTCGTCCAACGTTGACTCAGCGTTGACTGGAATTGGACATGCGAAAGCCCCGCGGTTGGGCGGGGCTGCATGTCTTTGATATTGTTTTGTAATATGGTTGCGGGAGGGAGATTCCAGAAATACTGCAACTTGCACCCAGCAGAACGGCTCCCTCCGCTTGCTGCGTGAAGGACGGCATACCCCACTCTGTTGGGGCTGTTGAACAAGGCAAGAATCGCCTTTTATCGGAGCGATCGTGCGCGATGTAGGGCAGGGCGACCCTACCGGCACATGCGCCGACCTGAACACGCTCTATGTCGGCCTTGCCCAGGCGATCGGGTATTCCATCACCGCGGAAGAGATGACGGGCTGAACCTGGCGCCATGCCTTGACCGGTCAAGTGATGTTGCGCCCAAAGAGCATCCAAACGGCCGCGTCCCCTAACGGGCACAGCGGCCCCCGTCATCATATTTAATACATGTGTGTTGACGGCGCCTTCCAACACGGCCATGCATCGATGTAATACATGGGATGATGCAGCGATGGGCGCCAAGACAAACGACCGCGAACCGAATACGGACATGGTGTCTTTCCGACTGGAACCGTCGGTGCGCCGCGCCCTTGCAGCTTTGGCTGCTGAAGCCGGTTTCGAAGTGAACAGCTACATGCAGCGATTGTTGCGTCTCCATGCCCTCACTTGGACACAGAGAGATTGCGGTGATGAGCATCAACCCTTTCCGACCGCAGAGCGAGAGTTGATCTTCTGGTCCCAATGGCTGATCGATGCGGCCGTCCGCAAGGCCCGAGAGATGGACGCTGCCGGTGAATTCACGGCGCATTTCACACTGGCAGTCATCCGCGCGCTTTTCCTGGATCCCGAGTTCGTCGCGAATTACGCCAAGGTCGAGGGCAGCGAAGCCAGGAAAAGCGGCGTGTCTGCCAAGTCGGCCCTCAACATGGCGCTTGGCTTCCATATCAAGAACGCCGTCGGCGCCGAACCGCTGCTGGATGAGGGAGGAAAGCCGCGCCGCATGCAAATCAAGAACGAACCAATCCAAAGCTACACGCTGTTGAGAAAGCCGGCAGATCCTGTTTAGCATCTGCCACCGAAAGCCCGGATCATTACTCACAAAAGGAAAAAGCGTTGAAGACCTTCACGCGCCATTTGGACACCCGCCTCCTGACCCCCGAAGCTCTTGCATCTCACCCATGGTTTCGCGACCTTTTGCAGCTCTGGCGGCCGGCCGGCACACCGACCGAAGAAGTGAATGATGAGATCGCCATGCTGCGCCTCGCGATCCGCGGTGGCTATGTCAACTTCTATTGTGGGGGTCAGTCGGTAGCCAAGGTCAAATTCGGCAAGGAACGCTTTGTCGGAGAGATCCATCATAAATACTTGCCAGGCAGCACGCCATCCGATCCAAGCTATGTAAAGACGACACAGCCTCAATGGAACGGAACACGTGGCAATGTCGCCGATTGGATGGAGGCGACCGCAAAGCATCAGGGCGACGAGAAGAAGTTCGTCGAACGCATCGTCGCGGCAAATGCCAATGTCATCGATCTGGAGATGGCCCTGCCCGCGCAGGAGGGAAGCAGATCCGCCACGCGCATGGACATCGTCGCACTGGAAAGGCTCGGCGATGGTTGGCAGGTCGTGTTCTGGGAGGCGAAGATGGTGAGCAATCCCGAAGCGCGTTCGACGGGCATCCCGAGGGTGATCGCGCATCAGCGCAAAAACTATCTCGACTGGCTGGCCAAAGATGGAGCTATAGAATGCGTTCTGGAGGCTTATCGCAACACCTGCTGCCTGCTGGTAGAGCTGCACAAGTTCGTCAAGAATCAGGGTTGGCCGATCGCACCTCTGGGTGATGGCATCGTGGCCGTTGCCGCGAAGCGGGAGCTTCTGACAGGCGTGGACTGCGGAATTCGCTTGGTCATCGACAATGAAGCGGCCGACAAGAACTTTGAAGCAAAGCATCTGCCCCGACTGCTCGGCATCGGAGAAACAGCGTTCGACTGGATGCCCGTTTTCATGGTCGACAAGGGCGTTGTTCCCGAATTGCCCCCGCTGGAAAGGCTCGTCGAATTCAAGCACGGCTTCCACGCTTGAGCCTCACCCTCACGGTTCATCGCGGCACCAGGCAGATCGGCGGCACCTGCATCGAACTCCGCCATCCCGGCGGCGAGCGGTTGATCCTAGATGCGGGGCGTCCACTCGACGCCCCGCGCGGCGAGGAAGGGCTGCTTCCCGCCACCTTGGATCTGGAGGGTATGGCGACGGTCCTCGTCTGCCACCCGCATCAAGATCACTGGGGCCTGATCGGCGAGTTGCCGCGCTCCTGGCCGGTCTGGACCGGCCGCGCCTCGGCTGCACTTATTGCGATCACGGCCCGGTTTGCCCGCCAGCCAGTGCGGGTTGACTTGCAGACTTGGACGGCCGGACAAGCGCTCCAGTTCGGTGACTTCCGAGTGACGCCAATCCTGACCGACCATTCCGCGTTCGATGCCAATATGTTGCTGATCGAAGGAGGCGGAAAGCGCCTGCTCTATTCCGGGGACTTCCGCCGTCACGGCCGCAAGTCGGTGCTGGTGGACCGGATCATGCGCTCTCCGCCCGCAGATCTCGACCTGCTGATCGTCGAAGGCACGAACCTCGGCACCGACAAGCCCGCCTATCCGGAAACCCTGCTGGAGGAGGAGTTTCTTGCCCTGCTCCGCCGCACCGAGGGACGGGTCTTCGTCAACTGGTCCGGACAGAACATCGACCGGACAGTGACACTGTATCGCGCGGCGTTGCGCGAAGGACGGACCTTGGTCATCGACCTCTACACGGCAGAGGTTCTTGAAGCCGTGGCAGACGGCACGCGCTTGCCGCGCCCCGGCTTTCCCGGCCTGAAGGTCGTGATCACATCAGGACTGCGCAAGCACTACCGGGACGCCGGGCGCGAGGAATTCGTCGCGCGCATGGCTGCTTATGGCATCTCGGCCGACAAGATCCAAGGTCGCCGGGATGTAGTCATGCTGCGCGACGGCCTGCTGTCGGACTACCGGGCGAAAGGCGTGGTTCCAACGGCCCGGGACGCGTTCAACTATTCGCAATGGCGCGGTTATCTTGACAAGCCTTGTGAAGCGCTGGAGTGGTGCCGCGCCGCAGGGGCAGAGATTGCTTATCTGCACACCAGTGGCCATGCCTCATCCGCAGACCTGCGTGCCTTCGCTGCGGCGATGAACGCGCGCAACATCGTCCCGGTCCATGGCACGAACTGGGAGACGCAATCCACGGGTTTCGGAGCGATCCGGCGAATGACGGATGGAGTTCCAACCCATGTCTGATCCAGAGCTGGTCGATACGATCATCATTGGCGACACGCACGCCGACCTCGACACATACCACCGGCTCCTGCGGCGCGAGGAGGCTTCACACGGTCGGAAGTTGCCTTCGATCCAGCTGGGCGACTACGGATTCGGATACTTTTCGCCGCGGGAGGCTGAGGCAGTCCAGCGCTTCCACAGCACGCACCGACGCCACAGGTTCATCCGGGGCAACCACGACAAGCCGGATGAGGCAAGGGAAGCGCCGGGCTTCCTGGCAGATGGCGCTCTGTCAGGCTCGATCCTGTTTCTTGGCGGGGCGGATGGCGGACTCCAAGGGTGGGACACCGAACTCGATCAGGGAAGGATGCGCTCGATCCTGGCCGCGCTTTCCAGGATGAAGGCGAAACCATCGGTCGTGATCAGCCATGACGCCCCGCAGGAGGTCGCTCAGGCGTTGAACGATGACAAGATGGGCCAGCGGCAGCGGCTGGCTACCAGCCGAACGAGAGAGTTCCTGTCCGCCGTTCATGCCGCGGTTCGCCCCCATCTGTGGATCTTCGGACATTGGCATTTCAGCTGGGAGGGCGCCGTGGGTGACACGCACTTCCGCTGCCTGGACCTGGCGGAGTGCTTCACAATGCCGCTCGCGTGGAATCCGGGAGCGATTACGTCACTCGGCGAAGAAGACGGATACTAGCAGGCGGTCGATCCGGTCGCGGAGCCATGGCGCTGCGCGCGAAGGACTGGCCGGAGGCATGTGGACACTCTACCCTCCGTGTTCGGCGGGCAGAGCGACAAGGTTAAACTTCAGGTTGATCCGGTCTGACATTCGGCGGCCGGCAAAGATGCGGCTCAATATTTTTGAGGATGTCTTTCGGGTTCTGTGGGTCACTTCCCTGCAGGATTTCGTGGAGCGGCCCTGCAATAAGTCTACGCACGGCTGCCGTGCTCGTCATCTGATCCAGAGGGACGGCGTAAAACCAGCTGATAGCACCCCTTCCCTCATCGAGCCTCCAGTGAGTCTCGTCTATCTCGCACCCCTCTAGGCACCCTGCAGAGTTCGGTGATTCGACGTCGAACTCCCAAGCGTCATCGAAAGACGGCATCGGACAGTAGCCCACCAGAACCTTCGCGCGCTTGCCGAAATTCCAATCTGCCGCGACGCCTTCATTGCAGGTCATCTGGATGGCCAAAGTGACCCAAGCCACGACTTTAGCGTTTCTTCTGCTTGATCGCTTTACTGAATAATAGGTATTCCATACCGGCTGGATGAACTCGCCATCGCCCCCGTCTGAATCGTCATACTCGATCGCCAGATTTGGAAACTGGCACTTGACCAGATCAAACGCCTCAAGCAGCTTGTTTAAGTTCGCCTGCGCCTGCAGTATATTGCCTGCGGATTGCCAGACGGATGCATCTATGGTCATCATATCTCCTGCATAAGCTAAACCGGCATTGCAAACAAAGGCACTACCAAAAGTCTGAAACTACTCGTCAGCTGAAAACGCGAAGCTGCAGGGTGATGGCATTTGCAGCGCCGGCCAATCGCCAAGAACTTTGCCCTCCGGCTCACCACCGAAGAAAGCAGCGGCCAGCTGTGACCACGCAAGAAGGCCAAGATCGTCTGTGTTGCTTTTGGCCAGCACTCGCAACCTTTCTGTCACATCCAGCCAGCGAAGCGCAAACGTGGTGACTCCAAACGCGACTTCAGGCCGCGCGCCATCCATTGCAAGCATGTGCTTATCCAGCGCTCCGAGCAGCGTATAGCCAACCACCTTTCGGTTTGCTTCTGGTAGCCCACCTCGGCGGCACTCGCCCGCTCTAACTGTGCGTATCTCTCGTCCGACCTGATCTGCGCCGAGGCCCGCCCCCCACTTTACCTCGACGATCCAGTAGGAGTCTTCCCCGAACTTTATGACAACATCCGGCTCTGAATTTTCCCCATTGCCTCGAAAATACGGCCAAAGGTGGATCTCCACTGGGCCAGGAATCTTCGCGCCCACAAGCGCCTCTAGCGCTATTTCCTGACCTTCCGGTGTGAGAAACCTGAGAGTCCCAAACAAGGCGGAAGTCACCAAGTCTTCTCGCGGCTGCTTCCCCAAGCCATCAATGACCATGTCCATTCGCGCCTTTCGGGCGACAACTGCGTCAAACACCGACCACCATCCTTCTCAGTCTCACGCAAACCACTTCGGTCATCAGCGGACCTCAGGCAGCGAGGGCGCCCTAACTTGGACTTTATCCCCCCACCTCGCCAGATACCAAGCCATTTCTTGCCGCCCACCTGCGTGAAATCGGACAACCAAAGACCCATCGGGAAGTCGCTCGCTTTCCTGCCGCGGATGGAATAAATAGCTCGCGGCCTCGTCCGCGGCTTCGGGAACGAAGCGCCATTCAACGTCCTGCGGCTCTTCGCGCCAGATACCGAAGCTTTCGGCCAGCCAGTCCTGCAGGTCGAACTCCTCGGGACGCTCAAACACCTCATCCTCCAAGTCGATCCGCTCGAACCCGGCCAGCGCAAACAGGCGCAGGTCGTCCTGGTATTCGCTCCATGCGAGGAGATATTGCCGCCCTTCGCCGAACAGCATGGCTATGGGCCCGAGACGCGTATTGCGCGAGAGCTTGCCAGAACTGCGGGCGCGGTGGTCGGCCGAGATCATCACCCCGGCGAGGATTGCCTCGCGCAGTTTGCGCAGGATTTGGGGTTCGATGCGTTCGCGCGGGCCGGGGCGGAAGGCGACGCCGTCGGCCATCAGCTGCGCCTCGAGATCGGCGGCGACACGACGACGGCGGTCCTCGCGGAACATCGCCTGGACCTTGGACAGCAGACGTTCAAGCGTTTCGGCGGTGTGGGTGTCGCCCTCGCGCCGCGCGATGCTGGCCGCGCGATGCCCGGCGGTCAGTTCATCGATGGTCGGTTCCACCATCTTTCCGAGGGTGCCGGGTGGGAAACGCCAATATTTCTGGCCATTCAGGCCGGGACGCTCCTCGAGTTGGGGATAAGCGCGCAGCACGGCATCGCGCATCCGCTCTGCCGTGCGCCGGGACACGCCGAAGGTCTGCTCGATGTCGGAGATGGAGACGCCCTCGGCCGAGCCCTGCATCATCACGGCCAGCCGCAGCAGATCTTCCTGACGGGAATAGCGCATGTTGCCTCCGTTGCCGCTCACCCGACCTTGGCCTTCCCGGGCGTGCCAGGTCAACGGCCGAAGCCGATGGGCCGTGCAGCGCCCTCCTTCGCCTCGGACTCGCGGCGCAGTTCGGCCAGGATGGTGGACGCATCGTCCTGTCCGAGGGCGCGTATCCTGCGGGCGACATTGGCGAAGTCGCCCGGAGCCAGCCGGTCCAGCGCCGTGGCCCCTCGCGCAACTGGTGCCCTGAAGTGCGCGCGCAAGGCGAGCGGCACCTGATCCGGACGCAGCCAGTCGAACCGGATCCTGAACGTGAAGCGCCGCTGTGTCGCAGGGTCGAGGTTTTCAGCGAGGTTGGTGGTGCAGACGAAGGGAAGCGGATGGCTCTCCATCCAGGTCAGCATCTCGTTGACTTGGCTCACCTCCCACTGACGCGTGGCCTCGCGCCGGTCGGCGAGCAGGCTGTCTGCCTCGTCGAAGATCAGCAGCGCACCTTCCGCCCGCGCATCCGCGAAGGCGCGGGCAATGGCCTTTTCGGTGCCTCCGACCCACATCGACAGCAGGTCGGAGGCCCGCTTCTCGATGACCTGCAGGCCCAGCTGCCGCGCGAGGTGGCGCGCCCAGGCGCTTTTCCCGGTTCCGGCCGGGCCGTCGAGACAGAAGGACAGCTTGGGTGGTTCCGCTGCGCCACACAGCCGCGCCTCCAACAGGGAGAGGCTGGTATTGGTGTTGGCCAGTGCTGGGTCCCATGGGGCCTCGGAATGATGGCGGGGCGGCGGCGCGATGCCGCCATTGGTCAGCTTGGCCGACGCCCCGAGGACATGCTCGAAGGTGTCGATGCCACCACCGCAGGCCCGCGCAACCCGCATCGCATCTGCCACCAGCGCCGGGGGCTGATCGTGAGACTCCGCCAGAGCCGAGATCAGCGTTCCATCCTCGCGCGATGCATGCCGATCCGCGAGCCGTTGCCAGATCCGTGCGCGGATGCACCCCGCAGGCGGACGCATCTCGGCCGAGAAGGTCATCCTGCGCAGGAAGGCCGGGTCGCAGGTGGCGATGGAATTGGTCGTCCAGAGGGTCGGGACGAGATTGGTTTCCAGCAGCCGATTGGCAAAGACCTTCGACGTCCGCTCCTGACGGGAGAAGAGCGACACAGGACCGCCTCCGAACAGGTCCTCCATCTCGTCAAGCAGCAGCACGGTATCGCGCCTCGCCGCCAGCATCCGCCCCGCGATGCCGAGTTCGGCCAGCCGCTCGCCGCGCGATGGTTCTTCGCCGCTGCTGTCAGCCTCGCCGACCGCGCGCAGGCTTGCGCCGAGTTCGCGGGCGAGAACCTTGCAGAACTCGGTCTTGCCTGTCCCGGGCGGCCCGTAGAGCAGGATGTTCACCCCGGGCGTTCCCTGATCCAGCGCGCTCCGCAGGAGTTTGCGCATGATGTCTGCGCTGTCGCCCATTCCCGTGAAGTCGCTCCATTCCGCTTCGGGAGGCGGGGCCGGCGGAAACAGCAGCGCGACGAGTTCCTCGATGTTGCCGAAGTCAGCCAACAGCGCCCCGGCGAGGCGATCCGACACCGTGTAGGGGATGGATTAGCGCGACCAGTTGCGCCCGTCCTTCTGCAGCAGACCCGAGGCCCGCAACCGGGCATCCGCCCGAAGAGCCTCCCGAACGGCGGTGTGATCAGCACCCGCGAACTGGGCGATCAGGAACGGAAGGGTCACGTCCTGCGTCTGCAGGGCCCGGTCTACGACATGTTCGAACAGGTCGAAGCTGTGGTAGCTGGCAAAGAATTCGAGGATCCTTGCATCCAGGTCTGACAGGCCGAAGTGGTGCCCAATGCGCGCGGCATTTACTTTGACGACATTCTCCTCGCGTGCTTTGTGTTCAGCGCGCAGTTCATCCAGCAGGCTGCGCACCTTGCCCCACCATGCGGACCCTGGCCGGGTTCTCGGGCGCTCGGGACATTCGGCATCGGTCAGATACTCGATCCAGCTTGGCACCTCCTTGGCAACCTTGCTCCCCGCGCCGAACCGATCGGCGAGGATCGCGACGAGGTCGAGGGCGAGACGTTGTTCGGTGGTCATTTTCTATCTCCGTTGATGAGGAGAGTGTGCAGCGCGCCTACGTCAGAAACGGACATGGCGTGACCTTTGCTGCTTCACTAATCTAGGTTCGAGAGAGATTCTGGCCCGAGCGAAAGGGTTTGAGATGAAGCGCAGCAGGTTTCGCAAGATCAGGTATTCGAGATTCCGAGCACGAGGCAGCTAATCCGTCGCCGATCTGTGCCGCAAGCAAGGCGCCCCCTATGCGACACGCCACAAATGGCAGGTCATCTATGGCGGAACGGATTTGCGCGAGGCCACGCGTCTGAAAGGCACACGCAGGACGCCCTTATCGAGAGCATAACGGTCGCCTGCACGACCATCTGCCAATGAAACCCTCCCCCCTCCTGGCACCATGCCCACCTCACGCTGGAGGCTTGGCACACGGGCAAAATAACTGGCACTTCCACTCGCGCCTCGGCTGGCAGACCCCGGCCGAGTTCGGCCGGACCTTCACCCAGCAGCGGGGCCTGACGCTGCACCTTCCGCGAAGCTCCGCGCAAGTCCCCGTTGCCCACCCGCCCCAAAGGGCAAACTCAACCCGGAATCTCGCTCACCCTGGATGAGACCCGGGGGCAAGCGATTTCTAATCGGCCAGATGCCGGGCCTGAACATCTGGGGACCCGCGATCCAACCGGTAGGCTTCGGTCCATGCCCGGGTCAGTTCTGGCTGGAAATCAGGATCTTCGCTTTTTCCGGATGTCGTCATAGCGCTCGAGGAGGAGCGGAATGCCCCGTTCCTCCCAAAATCTCGGTGAGATCATCCCGCCCGACATGCCACCATTGTTGAAGCGAGGGATAGCGATCTCGTGAGGGTTGCTGATGTCCTGCGTGGTCGATTCGCGGTAGGCATCACAGAGCAACTCGCCCAGCTTGCTGCGCGTGCGGGGTAATGGATCCGCGGCGAGCTTTTCTCCGAGCTCATTCCACAATCCGCGATCACCCCTGAGACCCATGGAGTGGGGCTCCTCGACGAAAAGGGAGCCCACCGTCTGATGTTCTTTCGATTTCCCGACGGTGATTTCAATCTGGCCGCCGGCCCTGACCTTAAAGGCAACCGGATTTCCACGTTGCCAGAAACCGAAGCTGGCCTCGAACAGCACGTTCTTAAAGCATTTTTGCAAGAGGGCCTCGAGCACATCGGGTTCCGGGTTGACCGGCTCGAAGCGCCAAAGCCTGCCCTTCTTGCCGTTCTTGGGAACTTCGGTCCAATCGCGGGCCAGATAGACGCCGCGTGAGACGCCGCCCGATATGCCGATGGCAAGGGTCTCGATCTTGCGATTGGCCACGTTGATTGACCAGTTTCCACTTGTTGCAATGCGGAAGCGATCCTCTCCGGACACACCGTCTTTCAGGAGTCTTACGGCTTGGTTGTGCACCGGGAATAGAAAGATCGGAGTTCCCGCGAGACGGTCTGGCACGTTCTGAGGATCAAAGAGCGGTGCGGCATGCGCGTAGATTTCATTGCCGAAGATCAGGCCGCGCTCGCTTCGCCCGTGTCCGCCAGTCGCGTTGGTGAGATCGTGTCCTGCCAGCAATAGCGCATCCATCAAGGCGCATTCCACCTCGAAGGCAGCCGCCTCGTTTTCCAATCCATAACGGATGATCGTCCATTCGACATCCTGGCTCTGTTTCCAGATATCATGAATGCGCGCGATCTTGTCGCTGCGGTCCGCCTGGGCCGGATCGGTCTGACGCGCTTCCTTGAAGTGGTCGAGCACGCGCTGGTTGCCTGCATGGGTCTTGCCGCCACCCTTGCCGACGTGGAAGGGCGCCCTGTCGCGGGGATCGATCAACAGGTAGACGTAGTTACCCAGCCGTTCCGTCAAAAGCTGGTCGAAGTCTGGATGCCGGTTACGCCCCTGATGGGCCGCTTGTGTCAGGCTCGGCGCTTGAGACATGTTCGTTTTCCACTCATTGAAGATGAAAACTGATCGCACGAATTAAACTCGACCATGGTCTAAGCGAAAATATTGGCAAGTCTGGCGGCGGCAATGCCTTCGGCTACCGCGTCCTGCGCCCCATCGGCGAGGATGGCGAGATCCGCCGCGGCGAGCGCGAGATCGATCAGGAGCAGGCCGCCGTCGTGCTGCGCATCTTCGAGGCCTATTGCGACGGTCACTCGCCGGGGCGCATCGCTGACATGCTCAACCGGGAGGGCGTCCTCGGGCCGCGCGGTGGTGCCTGGGACAAGTCGGCGATCCATGGCAACCCGAGGCGCGGCACCGGGGTGCTCAACAACGAGATGTATGTGGGGCGCCGCGTCTGGGCCCGGCAGACCTTCGTGACCGACCCGCTGACGGGAAAGCGGCAGGCGCGGCCGAACCCGGAGGACAAGGTGATCACCACCGAGGTTCCGGAGCTGCGGATCATCCCGGACGATCTGTGGGAGAAGGTGAAGGCACGCCAGGAGGATCGGAAGATCGAGCATACCGAGGTGGAAGCATGGGAACGGCGGGCGCCGCGCTTCCTGCTGACGGGGTTGATGAAGTGCGGCTGCTGTGGTGGCGGGTTCTCGACGGTCGCAAAGGACCGTTTCGGCTGCTCGAATGCCCGCAACAAGGGCAAGAGCTATTGCCAGAACATCACAACGGTGACGCGCGCCGACACGGAAGGCCGGATCCTGGCCGCACTCTCGACCCGGCTGATGGATCCGGAGCTGACCCGCGCCTTCGCGGAGGAATACATCGCCGAGCGCGATCGGCTCGCGGCCAGCCATGGCGATGACCGGGCGGTGAAGGAGCGGGAGCTGGCAAAGGTCGTCCGCGATCAGGACACGCTGGTGAACGCCCTGCTCGCCGGCACCCCGGCCGAGCGCATCCGCGACCGGATGTCCCAACTCGAGACGCGCGAGAAGCAGCTGGAGGCAGAACTGGCCACGACTAGGCCGGGCCCCTCCCCCACCCGGCTGCACCCGCGGATGGCCGAGACCTACCACGCCCGGATCACGGCCCTGATTGCCGGCCTGACCGAGCCTGGGCAGGAAGGCGCGGCGAAGGACGCGATCCGCGGCCTGATCGACCGGATCATCGTCACGCCGGAGCCTGGTCCGGGCAAGCGGATGATCCCGCGGATCGACCTTCAGGGCTCGCTGGCGGCGATCCTGGCGCTGTCGCTGGGCGCCGACCGAGTTTCCGGACAGCAAAAAACCGCCTGCGAACAGACGGTTGTGCAAAGTGTAGAATTTATGGTTGCGGGAGTAGGATTTGAACCTACGACCTTCAGGTTATGAGCCCATCCCGCCGCGACCTGGGGCACGCAGGGAAATCAATGGGTTAGGACGCAGGTGTTTGAAAACGCGGAATTTCTATTAGGCGCTCGCCAGCTCTCGCCGCGTTTCAGCCGCACCATCCGCGCTAAGCCGGCGTACACGGGTTGAGGTGGCGTTGAGGTGCCTTCATGCGGGATCATCTGCACCAATTTCCTCCGATAGCTCCGGCAAAGCCGGATTTCTACCGGTTCAACGCAACGGGGCGGATGGCCCTTGCGACGGTGTTGTTGTCGTGCTCGATCCGGCCATCGGACAAGAACATATAGTGGGCGTCCCGTAACTTTACGATACAGGCCAACGCTTCCCTGAGTGGCAACCTCCTTGCGCTACGAGCGTTATGCTGGACGACCCTCAGCTCCACTCGGCATCAGCTTCCGATGCAACTCTCGGTGCTCCATCAGCGACATATCTTGCCGGAAATGAACAAACGCGGCCCATGTTCCGGATGCCTGGCGGGTCTTTACTGTCACCAGATCCAATTCCTTCAGAGCCAAATACACTCTCTCCCAATCCGGATGCGCGATGATCTTTCGGCCGGGTGGGTCCGTATCATTGACATTCGTCCGCAACCAGAATGTGCGATAGCGATCAATCCGACCAAGGAGTTCAGAAAGGCTCCCCGACCAGGCAAGTCTGTCAAGACCATTGACGACTTCTGTTGGGGACAAAGCCCTTCTGATAACTTCTTGGTCGGCTGTCGTCCCCTCCGAGCGCACCAGTATCTGCGGCAGCGGAATGTGCGAAGGCAAAAGGGTCCGGCGGTCAATCTCCAAAGTCACAATGACAACGCCTCCTTCAAAACGCACCTTCCGGAGATCGGCACTAGCGGCCCGCAAAATACTGATGGTGGTGCCCCGAAAGGTGATCCCGTCTGGTGCCGCAAAGGGAAAGTAGAGTTCTCCAAGTCCGACATCGCCAATCTCAAGATTGGCATCATCGTGAACCGCAGCGCAAGCAGCGGCAACACCTAGCACGGCAAGGTTGATATTTGTCCGGTCGCGCGAGGGCAGGACAAGCTGTTTGCGAACCGATTTCAAAAACTGATTTGCCTCCTCCCCTCGTCCGCGCGCAACGTGGCCAAAGGCCTCCAAGGCTTCACGACCGAACAAGTTACGTCTGATGTAGCGCGGAATTTCACCTTCGCCCACCGACCTCAGAGCTTCGCGCGCCAAGAAATGCTGCAAAAGTTGCTCGTGAGCAAAACGCACGTCTCCCGCCGTAAGGTCATTTGCGAGAAACACCACGGTCCGAGCACGTTGCGCCACGGCGGCAATTTGATCGCTGGGCAACAGGCCCTCCGCAGCGACCCTGGCAAGCAAATCCAAAGCGCCATCGCTAAGCGCTTCCGACTGATTCTCAGCCAGATCGCGTGCAACTTCTTCCAGGAACCGCCCAACATAGAGTTCAAACTTGGCCGCTGCGTTGCTCGCATCCGGCGGATCAAGCGCGTCAACGAATTTTTTTGCTTCCCTGTGGGTCATTGTGTTCACAAGGTAGGTCAGCAGGTCCGACGCCGGGGGCTCGTCGCTTGCCAAGGCCTCGGGCTCACGAGAAATGAGGTGCAGAAAGAACGGCCGAAGGGCATAGGATCCCTCAACAAAAATCGGCTCGACAAACTCTTTCCGGAGAAGTTCTTGGCTCCAACCATTCTGTTCGAGAAGCCATTCCCGGGCCGCGCTAGCGTCTGGATCGGCGAGAGACAAGGCGGCAAGTCTATCGCGACCGGCGTTGAAAGAGGTTAACTGCTTACGCATCGTATCGGTCGATACGAAGGTCTCTCTCCCGGCAAGCAAGAACGTCGCTGCGCCACGAGCCTCTCGGATCAGGCTGTTGAGACCACTCCAGGCCGTTTCAAATCCGTTGGGATCGGAAAGCTCATCGAACCCGTCGATAGCCAGTGTTACAAGATTGTGGCGCATCAACACGATCAACTGGCTGACTGTAAGACCCGACCGTACATCCTGAAGCGCGAACGCAATCAGGTCTGCAATGTTCTGGAGAACACGTCCTCGGCTGACCACTTGCAGGATCAGTGGAGCAGACCCATCGAAAGTCTCAGCGCGGGACAGCGCGGCTTCACGAACAACCGTCGTTTTCCCGACACCCGCCGGGCCGTCGATCAGCAGAAAGTCGGTCCCATCTCGTTGCCGTGAAGACCCAGCGGCGCGCAGCCAGCGATCGAGGCTTTCCCAAGGCTTTTCGCCGTCTGTCCATGCGGGAAAGTGTCCATCGACTCCCCGCATTCGGCATGTGATGGGGACCGGCCTGCCAATCATCCTTTCAGGAGCCAAGTGTGCCGCCTGATACCTCGCGACCTTGGAAAGGTCGGCGAACACGGGGCCAGCCAGGACCGCGCCAGCGCCAAGGTAGTGGCGGGTTTGCCCATCGACGGAAATCATGTAACCCGCATTGTCTCTCGCAACCGTGACAGGGCGCTCACTGCGCGTCATCCTGAACTCGGCCTCCAGAACTTCGACCGAAGTTCCTGGATCCGCGAACGGGCTCAGATCTTTGAGCTTCAATTCATCCGTTTCCATACCAGATCCGCCATTCTTGGGTTGCTGTTCTTTATGCCGCCGCGAGCAAGATAGACCACGCGGCGGTCTGTTCCTTGCAACAATCCTTCTGCCGTCAAGATGCCGGGAACCAGATCCGCGTCCTGCCCCACCACGACAAGCCAACTGTCGTCGTTGTCTGCTGCAAGGTAAAGCAAGTCAGACACCAGCGCCGTGTCCACCATCTTCTCGCCCGAAGCGCCGGCGCGGTCGTTCTGAAGGGTGCTGGGCAAATGGTGATCCCGTCTCTGACCACACAGCCGTTCGTCCCTTGCACCGAGCAGCCGATCACCGAACTCCATCTCCCGCACAACAACCTGTCGTGGGTGCGACGAATACTCGTTAAGGCCGCCACCTTCATTAGCACGCGGGTCGAAGACGCGGGCCGCCTCCAGTGCCACGCGGTTTGGTGTCGGCTCAAAGCCCCGTCGCCATCCGTGATAAGCGCGAAGGAATAGAAAGAAATTCTCGTCGGGTGCCGATTGAAGAAGCTGTTTCCCGACCTGTCGGCACACTGACTTGAGAGCCCGACGAGCAATATCCGCGCTTTCGGAAGCAATCTTTCCATGTAGAGCGCGAAGTTCACTGTTCCAATCGATGAGAACATGCGTGCGCCTTGGGCGTCGGGCCATGGTGTTTCCTCATCGGCTGCCCCCATTCTGCCGCCCGACAACTGTTGCACGGGGGCATCTTACAATGGTCTTACAACACGCGTACGACCGCTGCCATTGCAGAATGAAAGCCCCGAGTTTCTTGGACGCCATCGCGTCTCATCACCTGCTGTCGTTCGAATGGCTCAGCGCAATTCCGAACGTTGCGGACTTGCACTCCGGTTTCCGCGATCACTGCGATCACTGCGATCACTGCGAACGGCGGCTTTCACCGATTTCTGCGAATGCCATGCCGCACTTCCGCGAGGCGACTTTCCGCCCTCGGCGCCCTCCCTCTGGGTGGCGTCCCTGCGCCAACTGACCGCCACCCTGCGCCACCCTGCCACCCCTTACGCCATGCATCGCTTGCCTATGGCGCGAGTCTACGCGTCATGGGAGGGCGATTGGAGGGTGAGTTGCATGGCCAACAGACTGCGTTTGAACGAAAAATCTGTCCGCGACGCCGAGCCGGCGAAGGGGCGGGACTACCAGATCTTCGACACCGAGGTGCGGGGTTTTGCCATCTGCATCTACCGGTCCGGCGGCCGGGCCTTCACCATCGACTACCGCCATGCCAGGCGGCAGCGGCGGATGACGATCGGGCGCTGGCCGGAATGGTCGACCACGGCGGCGCGGGAACGGGCGAAGGAGCTGCGGCGCGAGGTCGATGCCGGGGGCGATCCACTCGGCCAGAAGGAAACTGGCCGCGATGCGCCGCGGATCAAGGATCTGATCGAGCGCTACACCGAGGTGCATTTGCCGCACCTTTCCGCCCATAACTCCTCGGACCAGAAGTCGATGCTGGCAAAGATGGTGGCGCCGGACTGGGGCAACAAGCTGGTGACCGAGATCACCCCCTACGACGTGGAGAAGCTGCTGAACAAGGTCGCGGCAGGGCGAGCGCGTCCGTCGAAGGCCAAGCCGAACAACCGGGCGCGCAAGCTTCAGGGGCCAAAGCCGACCCCTGTCCGCGCCAACCGCACCGGCGAGGTGCTGCGCAAGATGTTCTCCTATGCCGTCAGCTGGGGCTGGCGCGAGGACAACCCGGCCTCTGGCTTCCGACGGCGGATCGAGAACCCGCGTGAGCGCTTCTTGTCCCAGGAGGAGATCCGCAAGCTTGCCGAGGCCCTGGACGCGGCCGAGGATCGCCGTGCCGCGGACATCATCCGGCTCTGCATGCTGACCGGGGCCCGGGTGGGCGAGGTGCGCCAGGCGCGGTTCGAGCACTTCAACCTTGAGCATCTGACTTGGTCAAAGCCCGCCTCCATGACCAAGCAGCGCAAGGTCCACCGCCTTCCGATCTCCGACGAGGCGGCGGCCATCGTGCGCCAGCGCCTGCTGCTGGTGCCGCGCGGCAGCCCGCTGCTGTTTCCCGGGGATGTGCCTGGCCAACCGGTGAAGGAGATCCGCCGCTTCTGGGCGAACGTGCAGAAGACCGTGGGTATCCCGGACGTGCGGATCCACGACCTGCGCCACACCTTCGCCTCGCTGCTGGTCAGCGGCGGCGCCTCGCTGGAGATGATCGGCAAGCTGCTCGGTCACAGCCAGATGCAAACCACACAGCGCTATGCGCATCTGATGGACTCGCCGCTGCGCGCTGGCGTCGACGCCGTGGCTAGCGCCTTCCGGCCCCGGCCGAAGCTGGTGCATGATGCGGAGGAGGTGCGGAAGTCGGCCTGATCTTCCGCACCTGCCGGTCGAGCCTCCCCGGCCGGCGAACATCACGACGCGCGCAGCGCCTTCCAGATCGGGGTGAGCCGGCGGCGGATGGTGCGTTCATCGGGCACCTCGCCGCTCTCGCTGTTGGCGACGAACCAGTCTTGCACTTCGCCCAGCCATTCCGCCTGCGTCGCCGGCAGGCCCTGATCATAGATCCGCACCATCAGCGCGATGTACATCCCATCCCAGTCGTAGCGGGCGGTCGAGCCACTATAGGCCCCGGGACGCCGCGCCAGATCGAAGGCCGCCTCGAACTGGCGCACATCCTCGGCCATGATGATCAGATCGTCGAGGGTGATCTCGATCCGTTCCGCCGAGTCTGCGATCATGATCCAGTCTTCACGGCCTCTCGGACGCACGCGTCGCAGCGTGCTTTTGGTGGGTCCGGTGCCGCTGCGCCGGAACATCTGCAGGATATCGGTGACCGCAACCGCAACGAAACCCGCCAGGACCTGCGCATCTATGGTGATAGGCGCAATGGCGGTAACGATGTCGAACCGCCCGACCGAGGCCCAGCCGGCGATATCGGCGAGCGTGCAGTCCCAGCGGGCGGCAACTTCTTGCAAGGTGAAGTACACACGGGGCGGCAGTGCCATGCCTCAGTTCCTTTTCTTGTTGTTCGGCAACAGGATTCCGCGCCGCGCTCCGGTTGGCGACGGCTTGGACCTGGCGGTCTGGGTTATTGGGATCAGTCGCGCGGCGAACCGGCGACAGGCGGTCGCGAGACGGTCAACCGCAGTTCAAGAGAAGCAACGTCATCCCTGCGCCCCCTCTCATGCCGGTCCCGCCTGCGACTCGCGCTCCAGATGAAATCCAGAACAAAGCACGAACGCAATCGAACTCCGTTCTTGACATGAGGGGTCGCACACCGACTCGGCGCGACATGTTGGGCGCCTTTTGGAAATCCCAATAAAACAAGGGGTGGCGCGGGTCCGGCAACTGACTGCCACCCAGCGCCACCCTGCGCCACCCCGCCACCCCTGCCGATCTGCTCTCGCTTCCCGGCGACGGTCGCCCATCCCGGGCGACGATCAGGAGGCGGAGACAATGCAATCACAGACGGAATCGGATCTAGCCAGCCCCGCGGTGCTTTCCGGCTGGATTACCCGCAAAGATTTGGCCCAAGCACTGCGCGTCACGGTCGACACGCTGGGGCGCTGGGAAGCGCGGCGAGTCGGGCCGCCCTGCGTGCGCGCTGGGCGCATGGTGCTTTATCGACGGCGGGCCGTGCAGGATTGGCTCGCCGCGCAGGAGATGCCTCGCGCCAAGGCGGCAGGAGGTCGGACATGACCTTTATGCCTTCCACACCGCGCAGCGCCGTTCGGCAGGTATCCGGCCCCGGCGACTGGCGCGCAGACCGTCTTGCCGAGGCTCGAGCGGTCCTCGCCGACATCGCCCATCATAGCGATCCCCTGATCCGGCTCGCCTGCAACGTCCTCGCCGCCCATGGCGAGACCGCCGCCGAGCGCGAAGAGGCGCGCGTGCTGCTGTTGGTGGTCGATGCCCGGCGCCCGGTGCGCCGCGCCCAGCGCGAAGACAGCGGGAGGGACGCCGAATGACCCGCCGCGGCACACCCGAGGCCGATCTGCAGCGCGCGGTGGTGCGCGCCTTGCGCATCGCCCTGCCCCGCACCGCCATCATCCATCACTGCGCCAATGAAGTCACCGAGGCCGGGCCCCGCGGCGCCAAGCGTCAGGCGATCCTGGTCGGCATGGGGGTCCATGCCGGCTTCGCCGATCTGATGGTCCTGAGTGACGGCAAGGTCCTGTTCCTCGAGCTGAAGGCGCCGAAGGGCCGTCTGCGGCCGGCGCAGGAGGCGTTCCGGGATGCGGTGCTGGCGCAGGGCTTCGGCTGGGCGCTGGTACGCAGCCTCGACGATGCGCTGGGCGCTCTCGCCGCTCACGGCTTCACCACCCGCATAATCCGTCCCAACTCGACCCGGAGGGCCCAGCCATGAGCCATGACGCCACCAACTGGGCGATCAAGCGGCGCGGGCTGAAGCCCACGACCAAAATCGTGCTCTGGCATCTCTGTGATCGGTTCAATCCGGACTATGGCTGCTTCCCGTCGCAGGACCGGCTGGCGCATGACTGCGAGATCAGCCGGTCCACCCTGAACGACCATCTTGGTCAGCTTGAGGCGGCGGGTCTCTTGCGCCGCGTGCCGCGGATCGACCCGGTGACCAAGCGCCAGCTGCCGACGCGGTACATCCTGTGCTTCGAGCCGGGCTTCACGCCGGCCGGCGGCGCCCCGTGTCCGGAATCTGGACATGGCGATGGTGCGGCGGGGGAATGCCCCGCGGAAGCAGCGGTCCTTGGCCATGAGCCCCCCACCGACGCCCTGCCGTGTCCAGAATCCGGACACGGAAATGAGGGCCGAGCCGTGTCCGATTTTTGCCCCGAGCCGTGTCCGGACAATGGCCAAATCCGTGTCCGGAATCCGGACACTAACCTTGTAAGAGAACCACTAAGTAAACCAGTAAAGGAGGAGGAGGGCGCGCAGGCGCGCGAGGCGGAGTTCGATCGCTTTTTCGCAGAGCTGCTCGGTGCGCTGGGCCTCGAACCGGCCGCCCTGCCTGGCTGGTGGCAAGGCTGGCCAGCGCGGCTGCATGTGCGTCGCTGGATCGAGGAGCTCGGGCTGACCGAGGACCGGGTGATCGAGGTCGCCACGGCAAGCCGGCGCGATCATCCCGAACCGCCGAATGGGCCAAAGGCGCTGGACCGCGCCATGCAGCGTGCCGCCCAGCGCGGGGCACGGGCAAAGGCACCGGCTGCCACGGCCGGCAACGGCGGCGATGCCCAGCGCCGACGCAAGCGTGACCCGTCGCCCCGACCGACCGGCGACGAGCTGGCGGCATTCTACGCCGAGCTGGTGAACTCCGATCGCTACCTGCCCGCCAACACCATCAGCAACACGCTGCGGGACGCGATGCTCTCCCGAGGCCTTGTCACTCCAGAGCGCCTGCGGATGCGGGGTGTGCGATGACCATGCACGGACCCATCAGCCCCCGCGGCACCCGCACCAAACGCGCGCTGGGCGTGCAGGCGGCGCTGGAATGGGCGTTCCGCATCGAGAAGGCCAGGCTGGAGCTGCCACCGCCAAAGGACGCCTCCGGGGAGAGCTTTGGCTTCGGCCTGGAATACGTCCTGCTGCAGCGCGCGGCGCTGGGCTGCCGGGTCGATGGCGGCCAGCACAAGATCGGCAGCTACACCCATCCCGATGCCGAGGTGGTCGCGGCGGCGGTGGCGGCCATGCCCGACCGCCTCGGCGGCAAGCGCATGGCGATCCACGTCGCCGAACTCGCCCGCGCGGGGATCACGCCGGACTGGATGCCGGGGGAGGTGCCGCGCTGTGTGCCGGTGGAAGTGAAGTGCAACCAGTACGGCGAGCGGGCGACCACCGTCGTGGTCGGCACCGAGCGGGTGCTGACCCGCGGCAAGTGGCGCACCGTTGAGGTGCTGGCCTGTCCCGTCACCTGGCGACCGCATCCGGAGCAGATTGCCGCGGCAAGGCGCGGATACGAGCAATGGTGGCAGGCCCTGGACTGGGTGCGGGAGGGGCTGAACGCAGGCGGGATGCTGCGGGAGGTGGAGCTGACAGGGGTGATGCCGAGGAGGAGGCCGTGGGAGAGATAAGCGAAATGGGCGCAGAGCGGTCTGACTGCAGTGCGGCGTGGCAGTTGCAGCAACTCATCAAAGCAGCCGTTCCGGCGAACCGCGGCGAGATCACAGTTGGGCTCGCTGCAAGAGGTCGAAACCGGTCTGACGGCAGTGCAGCGTGTTAGCACGGCAAACTTGGGATCTCCGAAATTCGTGTTCGCAGCGATAACTATCCTTGGCGCCAGTTTACTTCGAGGCCACGCCGCAGTAACCAAGCGAGGCCGGTGTTTAGGATACCAAAGGGACCTCAGACTGCTCCGTCAGGTTCCGTTCACGAGAGCTTGATTTCGACAGACGGAGGGCGCCTCAGAAGCCGCTAAAGGCTATTTGCAAGCGCATCAGCAAAGCGCTTTAAACCACCTCGCTCTGAAATACGACAAACACCAAGCTCGACTGCCCGGATGAGAACATCGTCTGCCACAGCTCTTGCAAACTCTGCTGCATATCCAACCCCGTCGCGAGGAGAAGGCGTTCCCTCCACTGGCCTCGGATAGACAAGCACCACCTCGAAAATCCCTGTCGCGCGGGAGAACGCCAAAGATTCATAAATATCGGCATTGGAAATCGATTTGGAAGATCGATCCACATGCCCTTTATATTTCGCGTCCACGATGACCCGGCGCGATCCTGTAGTATTTGCAACTGTGGCAATTGCATCGGGAACGACGTTGAGAACTCTAACAACCCCATCCTGCGTCCGCGTCCCAAGCCTATTTGGTGACTGGAGCAATACGTTCTTGGGCATGAGTGCGTTGCGCAGTGAAAGCGAAACTAGCTGCTCCCAAGCCTGCCATGTCTGCATGACGTAGCCGGGCGCAAGCGCGTTTTTCGGGTCATATGCCCCGCCAAGCCCCCGCAGAATGTCGAGGGAAAGATCGAATGTCGGTTGCCAAGCCCGCGAACGACTCGGCAGCCGTCGATCCTGTAGACGTGATGGCCTTTGCTGATGAGGCAGATGTTGCGCGAGGCGCTCAAGACGCATGCGAGTCTCGACGTCAGGGACAATAGGCGCAAGACCTGCGGCAGCCGCCCTGATTACAGCGTTATATGGATTTTCGCGGGTGAACGACGTCACCGTTTGCGGAAAGCCTTCCTCAGTTGGAACAGGCAAATCCTCGGGGTCAAAATCCCCTTCAATGGCAAACTCATTGTGGGACAAACGACGATAAGTCCGCAACGGTCTACGCTGGTTCTTCCAGTACATCTCGATGAGAGAACGACCGATCAGCGTCGCGAGGTCAGAGGTCGCGCGGGCTGATGACTTTAATCCCTCATTATCCAGCAGCCGCCCATGATGGGATAGCGTGGCCAGAAGGAAAAAGTCCTCGCGCCATCCGGGTGCGTTGCCGAGAAACTTCGGAGCAATTTCAAGTTCCAACCCCGACGCCAGGACAAGCAAGCCTGCTACGTTCTGAAACTGAAAGTGATCGGCGCTCATTAAAAGCGGAGCGCTCTCCAATCCGAGAATGCCGCGAACCCTGTCTCCGGCACGGAGCAACAGTTCGCGCGCGGTGGACGCCGTTATATCGCTGCGCTTGGCAATATCCTCGTGCAGGGCCGAGGGCTTGGCATACTCGATTGCCATGAAGCGCTGCCACGGACGCATGGCGACTAAACGGCTTTTTGGGATAGGGCGACGAACAGATCATAAACCTGCGAAGCATCAATGCTCACCGGGCCGTTTAACATAGCGCGGGGCGCATCCCCAAAGGAGGTTTCTTCCAAGCTGTAGGGGTTCCCAGCAATCCCTTGATCTACATTCAAGATGATAGCGGTTCCGCGTACGTCGCCAAAGAAGGCCTCATCGATGTGATTCTTGAGTGTCCTCCATGCTGTCGCAAAATGGGCAAGAGCGTCAGCCACGTTTGATAGTTTGGCGTTGTTGGCCATGAGCACGCCGTGACCGATCCTGAATTCCGGCCCTCGTCCAAGCGCAATTCTTTGGTTTATTGCATCAAAAGCCTGAATCGCAGCCTCGCTCACATCATCTGCGGAGCTTGGGTTCGGCGGCAAGCTTGCCATTGGTATCGCAGCAACTCCGAAATGCACCCGCAGAACCGAAGATTTGGGTTCTAGATTGAACGGAACCCAGCGCCGAAGGAAGGCTACATCCAGCGGCTCCACCGAAACATCCGCCTGGTTCATTGCTGCAAGAATATAGAGCCGAGATGGAAAAGCATACTCGACCAGATCGCCGTCCACCGGATTGATCAAATCGAAGAACTGTGTTGCGGGGGTCGGCTTGCCGTCAGACGCAAGGCGCTTATCGGATTCGATGGCCACAATTGCTCCGCCAAATACTTGTACGGTCGGGCCGCGGTTGATTTCATCAATAATAAGCAGCGCCGCGCTGTCCGGCTGCTTTGCATACTCACTGGCACGGTAGAGAATGCCTTTGGTAATTCTGAACGTGCCCGGCGGCGTGCCGACGCGGACGTCAGGCATCACGCCTGTCAGGAAATCCCGATACTTGCTGGACTGATGAAGAACGCAGCGAAAGACTTTCCGGTTGGATGATTTCCCGATTGCCCCTGGCAGGGTTGTCGTGGGCGTTGGCGGGATAGGGACTGGTGCACCTGGTTGATGAGTGGGCGTGCTGGAGTGCGCCTTGGCTTCAAAGAGCCTCGCAACCTCGCTCAGCAGCATGGACTTGCCCGTGCCTGGCGGCCCCGCGAGCAGGACATTGCGGCGGTTTTCCAGAAGATCCAAAATGTTGTTGGCATCAGACATGTGGGTATTGCTCTTTTGTTACCAGGTCCAGGAACGCTGACTTGCACCCGTCGTCGATCCAATCCCGCGCAAACTTTTTTATTTTCGGGTCCCAGTTTTGGGTAAGAAGGCTCGTCTCGGTCGTGAAATACAGCCAGAGATCGCCATTAGCCTGCTGGAGCAGCAAGAAAACGGAACGTCCGCCGTTGGGGTCGTTTTGGATCAACCCATGGAGTCCGTACTTGTAAATTTTCGCTAATCGGCTCTCGTTCGGACGTGAGTCTGTCGAGGGCCAGACTTCCATGTTGGCGCTTGCAGTACCCGACAGGGAATACCAATTTACCGTCCCGCTAAGTACCTCGATCGAGACTCCTCCCTTCGACCGCGTCTTGGTTGTTTTGATAGGGAACATACGGCGGAAAAGAGGAAGGAACTCTGTTTCCGGACGAAACCGCAGGTCACGAGCACCGCCGCCACTGGGAGTGTCATTTGACTTAGCAAGAAACTTCCTACGATCGCCATCTTCGATATTGAAAAGAACCAAGCGATCAACTTTTGTCATACTGCTACTCATCAAACAACCTCATTGGTTTTTTCTTGAATACTGCTGACGAACTCGGAGCTGACATAGGGTATAGCGCCGAGTTTGCGCGCGCGTTCTACACGCTGGGTGCTTTGTTCACTTCCCTTTTCGGCGTTCCGGAGCCAAGCTGAAAGCAGGAGGTCTTCTGTTATGGTGGACGACGTCTCGCCCTGTATTGCTGGCTGGCCGCGATCTAATAGGGGGAAGTCCCGCAACATGAGCCGCAGGTCATCCTCGGAACAACCATAGGCGCGTGCGACCAGAACGTCCGCTTCGCAGCGCAGTTCGGCAATGCGCCAGACAATCTCGAAGCTCGAATTCTTTGACCGGTCAAACTCATGCAATTTTCGGGCGACGCCAATCAGGCGTTGTGCAGGGAGTGAGTTGATATCAAGGTTGGGAAGCCGCAGGGACAGCAGGACGAAGTAATTTACCGTCGTTGTGACGATACGCCGAAGCAGCCAATCGAAGGGAAGCGAGTTGACAATGGCCAGCCAAAGGAAAAGCCGATCATCCGATGGGTCATTGGGGAAAGAAATTGTAGGAACCTTGTTTCCGCAGATGACTTCTGGCGGGATCAACGCAGCCATCATAGACCGCTCGTTGGTTTGCCCTGTGATATCACAAAAGCCCACGCGCATGCGCCGAGAGCGGCACGTGGCTTCTGCGGACGCTGCGCTCAACGGCAGCCAGAACTGTGGGGCAACCCGGCTTTGTCCTGGCGGGAGATTGTGCCAAACGGCGCTTCGTCCTTCACCAGAGACATAAGATTTGCATCCAAGGCGGTGCGGTTGGACCATTCGGCCCTCGATAACCGGGAGGTATCCTTTTTCTGGCCGTTTAACGAAGTAGCGGCGGCCATGGGTCATATCGATCTCACGGCAAAACTCAGGATACCAAGGCGAATTCTCAGATCTGATAACCAGCCCGCCATTCTGCATTGTCTTGAACAGATGCCATTCCTCTGCCGATCGCACCTCGGGAAGAGTAAGGTCGGAGCGCAAACGCTCGATATCCTTGAGCGCAAGACGTACCTGCGGCGCGGGTATGACGCGCTCGCTATCGGCGGTTGCATGGCCAATCTTCACTGCCGCAAGCGCCTTGCTGGAACTCGCCTTGCGGCGGTAATTCACGACTAGAAATTTAAACCGCGTGTCGATGGCGAAATGCCGGGCACGGTTTTCCATTATCGTGAAGGAAAGATCATCCGTACCCTCTACGAGAGCCCGCCGTAGAGTTTCGGTGCTCAGAGAGCGGATCAGACCTGCCGGAACCAAGAGAGCACCGTGACCGCCTACGCGCGTCAGCTTGTAGAGAAGCTCGGCAAAGGCGACGTAGAGATCAGGCTCACCTTTTGCGAGGACAGGGTAGCGCTCAATCAGTGATCCCGCCATTGAGGCGCGCTGGGTTTTGGCTTCTTCGTACCCAGCAAGTGATTGCAGGGGGTAGCTCGTCCCGTAGTCGCGGGTTTCGCCGTTCGCTTTGGCATACTCATGCCGTGTAAGCTTGACCTTTTCCCAAGGAGGGTTTGCGATCACGACGTCAAAACCGTCTTCGCTTAGCTCAAGCCAATTGGCGTCCGGGACAAGCAGGCTGTCCTGTGCTCGCCAGCGGGCGCACATCGTTGCGGTGGCATCCAGGTCATCGGTCAGCGATGCGAGTGACAGCCGAGTGCCGCGCAAAGCGAGGGGTGAAAGATCGGCGGCATAGACGGACTCGCGAAGCCATTCGCTGGCCAGCAGACGATCCGGTCCACAGGCTACGATGGAAACGGCAGTAAGCAATATCCCGGCACCGCAGGCTGGATCGAGAACCTTTGCCCCTTTCGTCAAATGCACCTCAACGCTGTGAGCGAGATGCAGGGCCAGCCGAAAGTCCGTGTGATACGCGCCGCTATTTCGCTGCTCACTGTGATCGAGTGCTTCTCGAGCCAGCGCGCTCAAGCAAAGCGAGGGGTGGATGCCGGTATCATCCAACAGCTGAATAAGCGCTTTCGCATCATCAAGCAGGCGCTCAGGGGCCATCAAGGGTTTGATCGCGAACTTCGAGCAAAATGCTTGAAAATCAAAGCCGCCAAGGCGGGCAGATGCCGCTTCCAATAGTTGGAAGCGCAACTCATCGTTATTCCCGCGATAGCGTCTCAGGCATTGCCATATGTAGGCATCGGCCTTTGCGAGGCGCTTGCCCTCAACTGTAGTCGATGGTTTCATGCTGCGGCGCGCTTTGCTTCCTTGCTTTTCTCGATGCAGAAAAGCAGCTCTCCTACGTCGGAGGCAGCTTTGCTGGCGGCTTTGTTGGGACGATAGCGACCGATATTCTGGAGCGAATGAACGCTGAGTTCGCCGATGCCAGCTAGAGAATCGGAAAGCGATTTGATCGGGACGTGACCTTCGGTGCTATAGGAAAGGAAAATACGGCGTGCCGGAAGTTCCCAAATAAGGCGCTCTATAGCCTTCGCGGCTCTGACTTTATAGCAAAAGTCGGATGCCTTCTCTCTCCAAGGACGAATACCGCAGACCCCTTCAACCTGAGGTTCATCACCAAGGGCGATGGTTTCAAGAATGTGGTAGTAAGCTGCGTATTGGCGCTTGGTGTAGGGAGGGTCTAGATAGACCGTATCCTCCGGCGCGCACGGCACCTGATGAACGTCCAGCGTGCTCATGGTCGCATGCGGAGAGGCTTCGAGGTGTTCGCCAGGCTCGATCACCAAGGCATCCAGGGATTGCCTCTGCCATTTGGACAGGAAGCAGCCATAGGTCCCGGCGGTGTTCGCGATACGGTTTGAAGCGCGCATCAAATCGGCAATCAGAACACGCTCTTCATGTGGCGTGATTATACCGCCTTGTCGCCAGGCGCGGATCTTCTGCCGCATGCCGTCAATTTTTCGGGCGTTCTCTTCGGTGAAATACATCCGGGAGACGTCGCAATGATCTGATGATGCCGGGCTGTACTCGCGCCAAATGAAGCCGCGTACGGGCAGTGCTTCATTAAGAGCAGCAATTGCGTTGTCATAGCCCGAAAGCCCTTTAAAAGGGATGTCGGCTTTGGACGTCACGCGCGCGTAGGACATGATGGCCGATGAAGCCAAGTGATCGTTAACGTGGACGGGCCAGCCAGCGCGGGACGCTGCTTCGGCAACTGCTCCTGTCCCCGAGAAGGCATCCACGAACACACCGCCGTCAGGCTCGCCGATGTGATCGATGATGGCTTCCACGATACGCGCCTTGGAGCCAATGTACCGAAATGACATGCGTGCGGTTCTCCCTGCCTTGCTTGATTTTTGTTGTCATGCCGGAAATGAGCGGGCTGGCATGGATCGTTTCTTGGCCCACGCAGACTGCTCAGGCGAAATAGTTGTGGTTTGCTTGGTAGGATAGGGCGCCATGGGCCTAGGTTGGTCGACTCCGGCTAACATTGCACATACGGCGAGCCGGACGCAATATATTGTAGGCTCGCGCAGCATGGATGCTAGGGTCAGGACCCGTTCTTGCGTCATAGCCAGAACATGACGGTTGCGGCGAGTTCGACGGCGGAGAGGAAGACCTTCGGGCACCTATCATAGCGCGTGGCGACCCTGCGCCAATCCTTCAGACGCCCGAACATGATCTCGATCCTGTTGCGGCGTTTGTAGCGGCGCTTATCGTGCTTGATGCGCTTGCCACGCGACTTCCGACCCGGAATACAGGGCTTTATCCCCTTGTCCTTCAACGATTCTCTGAGCCAGCCGGCATCATAGCCCCGGTCGGCCAGGAGCCAGTCAGCTGAAGGCAGGCTGCTCAGAAGCGCGGCCGCGCCCGTGTAATCGCTGACTTGGCCTGCCGTCATGAAGAACCGGATCGGACGGCCATCGGAATCGGTGACGGCGTGCAGCTTCGAGTTCATGCCGCCCTTGGTTCGGCCAATCAGACGGCCTCTTTGGTCGCCTGGCCCCCCTTTATGGATGGCCCGCCCCTCCCGCCGATCTCCGTGTAGGATGTCGGCGTTCATTGGAGGAAGGAGCGGACCATGAGCATTGTGATCCTGGGCATCGATCTGGGCAAGAACAGCTGCAGCGTCGTCGGGTTGGACGAAGGGGGCAAGGTCGTCGTCCGACGGCGAATGCGTCGTGACGGGGTCATCGCCTTTGCCTCCCGGCTGGCGCCCTGCGTGATGGCGATGGAAGCGTGTTGCGGCGCCCATCACATGGGACGATCGCTGGCAGCACTGGGACATGAGGTCCGGCTGATGTCGCCGGAGTATGTGCGCCCCTACGTCAAGGCGCAGAAGAATGACGACCGGGATGCCGAGGCGATTGCCGAAGCCGCCACCCGCCCGACCATGCGCTTTGTCGAACTCAAGAGCGAGGAGCAGCTCGATATCCAGACACTGCACCGGGTGCGCGATCGCCTTGTCGGTGAGCGCACCTCGCTGACCAACCAGATCCGCAGCCTGCTTCTCGAGCGTGGGCACATCGTGGCGCAGGGCCATGCCCGCCTGCGCCTCTTGCTGCGCCAGATTCTGGACGATGGCTCGGATGCACTGAGCCCACGCATGGCGTTCCTGCTGGGCGACATGCGCGCGCGGTGGGAAGATCTGGACCGCCGGATTGCCGCTTTTGACGCCGAGTTCGCAGCCATGGCCCGGAGCGACGACAGGGCGCGACGGCTGACCGGCATTCCCGGCATCGGGGCGCTGAACGCAACCGCATTGGTGGCCGCGGTCGGTAGCGCGGCAACCTTCGGCAAGGGCCGCGATCTTGCCGCCTGGCTGGGACTCGTGCCTCGCCAAGCCACGACCGGCGGCAAGCCACGTCTCCTCGGGATCACCAAGCGAGGCAGCCGCTATCTGCGAAAGATGCTGATCCAGGGCGCAAGATCGGCAATGCCGACGCTCGCGAGGGCCGACACCGCGGTCGGGTCGTGGCTGCGCGCGCTCCTGAGACGCGCGCATCCCAACGTCGCGGTCGTCGCCCTTGCCGCGAAGATGGCCCGCACCGTCTGGGCGCTCCTGCGCCACGGCCGGACCTACGATCCCGTGCCGCTGGCCACGGGCTGACGAATACGCGCTCGGCCAGACTACGGCCGGGCGCGACAAACTGCGAGTGGTGAGAGGAAGATGGCCTGACAGTCGAACGGCGTTCCGAAGACCTCCGGCGAAAAATGGCCCCCGAGGCCGGCCCCTTTATGAGGATCGGAACGTGCGGATCTCCATCTTGGCAGCGGCCACCGAGCCGACATGCCGGATACGTTTGTGCAGACTGCTTATGTCGTCACCCAATCGGCGCTTGCAACCGGGGCGGGCCATACGTTTTCGACCGCAGGCTGGTCGCCGTGCGGTGCGCCTTGAGATAGGTCGCGTCGATCATCACCGTCTTCGGAACAGCGGCCTCAGAAGCCAGGCCATCCATCATCCGGGCGAAGACCCCCTTGTCGCTCCAGCGCTTCCAGCGGTTATAGAGGGTCTTCGATGGCCCATACTCCTTGGGCGCATCACACCATCGCAACCCGTTGCGATTGATGAAGATTATACCGCTCAGCACACGCCGGTCATCGACGCGCGGCTTGCCGTGGCTCTTCGGAAAGAAGGGTGCAAGCCGCGCCATCTGCGCGTCGATCAGCCAGAAAAGGTTGCTCATTGGTCAGTCTCTTTGGGGAGGCTGAATCACGCCGCAAACAGATGATCAATGGGTCCTGCCCCTAAGGGTCGACACCGCCCCCCTCCCAATGGTTCCTCCCAGCCTTGAACGTATGCGGGGGGGCGCAGCGCAGCATTTCGCTAGCGACAGGCACTTTCACCGGGGAATCCACCCGGAATCCACCTGAGCCGCATCTGGCAAAAAAGCGATACATTTTCAATGGCTTGCGGAATCACGATCTTGGCCTGCTGGATTCTTTTGCGGAAGCCAGGGAATCCACTTTGCGGAAGCCACCCCTGACGGAAGCCACCTCTCGGAAGCCACCTGCTAAGAACCACCAATCGCATGCACTGTGAACCGTGCGAGGCTTTCGCGGCGCTGAAAGCTAAGGGGCTGGGCGCCTGAATCTTGCGCCAGAGGGGCGTTTGCCACGCAAGCCAGCCCTGCTATCGCGCGGCCTGCGGAGCCTTTTTGTCAGACGGAGGCATTCGGCCTTTATGTTTTGCGTCGACCCGCCATAGTTTCTTGCGGATCCCCTCCACCTCTAGATGCCGATAGCGTCCGGCCGAGTATTTTTTCCAGTCCAGCGCGAGGCCGGCTTTGACCATCTCAGCAGACAGATCTCTCCCATTTGCGAGATGACACAGGGCAACAGCTCGTTCGTGGGACGTGCTGCCATCGGTGACGGCCGTGATCACCTGACCATGGCAAAGCCTCATCAGCGCCCGCTTGGCATTTTGGCCGTAAGGATGATCGAGTTCTGGCGCGTCTATGCCAGCGAGGCGAATATGAGTCTTGTCGATAACAATTGTATCGCCATCGATCACCCAGCAACGCCCTTTGATGATGCGTTGCCCCGTCTGCTCATCGACATGCCGCAACGGCTCCTGCTGCACGAGATGAAGGTGTCCCCGCTCATCCGAGACTGGTGCAGGAAAATGCTTGCGAGCTGGCTGTTGGAGTTGGCGTCCTTGACGCGGTGGAGCGAACAGTTTCAGGATTAACCGTAAGAGACCCATGATCCGCCCTAGTTGCCGAGATCCACTGGCCCACACTGCATCACAGCCATCTTTTGCGCTAGGCGTTAACCTATTGCGCTGAAGATCATAAGCAGCACCACCACGCCGACCTCAACGGATCCGATAGACCGATCCCCGGCCGCCGATCTTCTCCGCAGAGATGGCAAGTCCCAGCTTCTTCTTCAGCACGCCAGAAATCGCACCACGCACGGTGTGGGCCTGCCAGCCGGTCGCTGCGGCAAGCTCGGCGATGGTGGCGCCCTCGGGCTTCTGAAGCATCGCTATCACCATCGCCTGCTTCGTCCCGGCGCGCTGGGCAGGCTGCTTCTGCGCCGGCGTCTCCACCCGACGTTTGCGAACGGCGACCATCGTCTGCACCACCACTGGCGCCATCCCGATAGCCAGCAAGCCCGCCTCGGTGACCATCAGCGTCGTGCCGCGCCCATCGCCCGTCTCCCGCCAGAGCGGCTCGCTGCGGCGTGGGTCGGCATCGACCTCATGCAGCCAGCCTTGATCGATCATCTTCGTCACCACCATCTTCGCCGCCGCGCCCGCCAGCCCCTTCGGCAGCGGCAGGGCGATGTTGCCGGGGCGCTTTGCGCCGGCGGTGAGAATGAGGGACTGGGTTTCGGTAAGCTTGGTCATGGCTGGCTCCGTTCCGGGGCGCAGATGCGGCCCCTCTCACGAGGCCGACCCCGCCATCGCGGGGCTGGGGCGGGGCCAGGTGCTGTGCGGGGCCCTCAGCGCTGGGCTGCGGTAAGCCCGACGGCGTAGGCCTCCTGCAGCGCAGCGCGCATCGCCCAGACCGCAACCTCGTGGAAATCCAGCCCGTCGCCATCCCGGGTTTCCAGCGTCTCGACAAAGAAGTTCCTCCTCGTAATCTCGAGGAGCAGCGCCTCGGATGTTGCGGCAGGGGCTTCGTTCGCTTGCGTCATGATTTGACTCCGATCCGGGCGTGTTCCTGATCGCAGAGTCGCTCTTGTCGGGCACCCGATCAACCGGAACCAGACGCCTTTCTGCATTATCATCAGCCGCTTGAGGTTAAGCCGATCACCATGGAGGGCATGAGCGAGCGCGAGTATTCCGCCCATTCCCGCCTCTCGCGCGGGGCGATCCAGAAGGGGCGCAGAGCCGGGCGGCTGGTGGTCTATGGCGACGGGTCGATCAATGCCCCGGCCTCCGATGCGCCGGGCCGAGATGACCGATCCGGATCAGCAGCGGCGCAGCACTGGCGGCGAAGGCGGGCTGTCCGGCCAAGGCGATGGCTCGTCCTACCTCAAGGCCCGCGCCGCACTGACGGTGTACCAGGCGCAGGAGCGGCAGCTCGCGATCCAGATGAAGAAGAAGCGCACGCTGGCGACCCGGCCCGGACGGATCTCCGACAGCCTAGCGCGGGGGAAGCGCGTGAACGCGGCGCGCGCGATGCGGGCAACTCGATGCTGCCTAAGGAATTTTTCGTGGCATTCCGGTGCTGAGGGGCGCGAACAGCGCCACCGGCCTCAGTCGGTGCGCCATGTGGGTCGGTGGGCGATGACGCCGGCCCGGCCAGTCCGTCAGCCAAACTAGGCAGAGCGCCACGACCGCCGCATTGACTGCGGCAAATCGGGATGGTAAATAATCTGTATGATAAGCATATAACATTCAGGGATGCCCAGATGCCTCAGAATATCGTTGCCATCACAGGTGCCACGTCGGGCATTGGGTCCGCGGCAGCTCGGCGGTTTGCGGCATCCGGCGCTAAGGTTATTCTGGTCGGGCGCCGCAGCGAGCGCCTAGACGTGCTCGCGGGAGAAATCGGCGGAACCGCCTTTCCACTGACGCTGGATGTGACCGACCGCGGTGCGGTGCTTCAGGCTTTCGCCACCCTTCCACCGGCCTTCACGGACATCTCAGTTCTGGTGAACGGCGCCGGGCTAGCATCGGGCACAAAGCCCATCGCACAGGGGGACTTCGCGGACTGGGACAGGATGATCGACACGAACATCAATGGCCTTCTGAATGTCACTCGCAGCGTGCTTCCAGGCATGATCACCCGCAACCACGGCCACATCGTCAATATTGGGTCGGTCGCCGGCACTTATCCCTCGGCGGGCCCAGTCTATGGCAGTTCCAAAGCGTTCGTAAATTTCTTCTCGCTCAGCCTGCGCCGCGAACTCCTCGGTACGCGCGTGCGGGTGACTTCGGTCGAGCCGGGACGCGTTGATACGGAGTTCACGCTGGTCAGGCTCCATGGCGATGCAGCGAAGGCTAGGGCGGTCGAGGCCGATGGTACGTTCTTGTCGGCTGATGATGTGGCGCAAACCATCGTGATGTGCACCGAGGTGCCCGGACACGTGAACATCAATCGGCTGGAGGTCATGGCGGTCAATCAGTCGACTGGCCCCTTCGCCTACGTGAAACTTCAGGAGGAATGATGACCACACCCCATGCCCGCAAACCCGCACCGCCAGGAGTCATCCCCTATCTGGGTGAGCAGCCCCTGGGCATCATACCCGACCTCATTGTGCCCCATGCCATCCCGGAAGATGAGAACATCTGGGTTCCCCAAGCGCCCAATGTCTGGTTTCGTCCATTGTGCCTGAACGTTACCCATGGCTATTGGGTCAATCTCCTTAGGGTGCGCAAATCAGGGGTGCTGTCCCGGCACCGCCACCCCTGCCCCGTCCATGCGCTTGTCCTGAAGGGCCGCTGGTACTATCTGGAACACGACTGGGTCGCAGAGGAAGGCAGCTATGCCTTTGAACCGCCGGGCGAAACTCATACGCTTTATGTGCCGGACGATGTCGAGGAGATGATAACGCTCTTCAACACCAACGGCGCGATGATCTACGTGGACCCCGACGGCAACGCCATTGGTTATGATGACGTTTTCACAAAGATCGAGATGTGCCGCAGACATTATGCTGAAGTCGGCCTTGGCGCGGACTACGTAGACCGGTTCATCCGATAGGCTAGTGGGCCCGCACAAGGTTAGGGCCCACCCAGCGCTCAAGACGCGTTGTCCTTCCAGCGCTTGACCAGTCCAAGATCGATGTCGAACAAGTCCAAGGCGCGGCCGACCGTCTGATCCACCATCTCTTCGAGTGTCGTCGCTCCGCTGTAGAAGCCTGGCACTGGCGGCGCGACAATTGCGCCCATCTCGGTCACCTGGACCATGTTGCGCAAATGGCCCAGATGCAGTGGCGTTTCGCGCACCATCAGCACCAGCCGCCGCCGCTCCTTCAGCACGACGTCCGCAGCGCGCGGCAGCAGCGAAGGCGTGATGCCGTGTGCTATCTCTCCTAGTGTCTTCACCGAACACGGCGCAACGATCATCCCTCGGGTGCGGAACGAACCAGAGGCTATGGCCGCGCCCACGTCGTCAGTGGGATAGCTGACCGTCGCAAGCGCACGCACATCGGAGACAGAGCGGCCTGTCTCCTCCTTCAGCGCCATGCCTGCGGCTTTCGAGATTACCAGATGTGTTTCAATGCCGCTATTGCGGAGCACCTCCAGCAGACGGATGCCATAGACCGCGCCCGAGGCTCCGGAAATGCCTACGACGAGCCGTTCAGGATGCGTCATGGCAAGGTATCTCCTTGGATTTCGGTGTCAGAGAGGTGTCTTTTGCCACGTCCGGCCGAAGTAACGGAGCTGATACGGTGGCCACGGGTCCATTCAAAAAATCGAAGTCGCAGCCCCTGTCTGCCTGCTGCACCGTATCCATGAACAGCTTCATGTAGCCACGCTCCTGTCCGGCATGGAGTGGCGGTGACCAGTGCACGCGGCGAGTTGCGAGATTGGCCTCGGTTACCTCCAGATGAATTGTTCCCCCATCCACGTCCAGTGCGATCATGTCACCATTCCGCACCAGACCCAGAGGCCCACCTACTGCAGCCTCCGGGCAAATGTGCAAGATGATGGTGCCATAGGCGGTCCCGGACATCCGCGCGTCCGAGATCCGCACCATATCGGTCACCCCTTGCTGTGCCAGTTTGCGCGGAATTGGAATGTATCCTGACTCCGGCATCCCCGGCGCACCTTTCGGACCGGCATTGGCGAGCACCAGGATATCGTCTGCTCGTACGTCCAGGTCATCGCTGTCGATCCGTGCGGCCATGTCTGCCAGCGACGAGAACACGACGGCCCGTCCGCGATGCTTCATCAGAGCCTCAGACGCAGCAGCCTGCTTGATGATCGCGCCCTGCGGCGCAAGGTTGCCTTTCAACACGCGGATCCCACCCTTTGGATAAATCGGATTGGACGCGGGTCGCACGATGTCCTGACCCTCCCAGAACCGAGCCTTGTCGATCACGTCTCCCATCGTCTCGCCGGTGACGGTGACCGCATCAAGGCACAACAGATCCCGGATTTCCCGCATGACCGGAGCAAGTCCGCCAGCCTTGTGCAGATCCTCCATGTAATGCTGGCCCGAAGGTTTCAGGTCCACCAGGACCGGCGTCTCCTGCCCGATCGCGTCGAAGGCCGAAAGATCCACATCAATGCCCAGCCGGCCGGCCACTGCCGTTAGGTGAATCAGTCCGTTGGTCGATCCCCCGATCGCCTGTAACACCCGGAACGCGTTAGTGAACGCTTCCTTCGTCAGGATCTCCGACGGCTTGCGTCCCGAGATCGCGAGGCTCACAGCCTCCTCTCCCGTTGCTTCGGCGTGACGTAGCCTGTCAGCATACACGGCCGGGATTGAGGCGCCTCCGGGCAACATGATGCCAAGCGCTTCGGCTGTCAGTGCCATGGTCGATGCAGTGCCCATCACCATGCATGTACCCGCCGTCGGCGCCAGACGGCCGTTGATTTCCGTCACTTCCTCCCTGTTTATCTCACCCGCGCGATACTTGCCCCACATGCGGCGGCAGTCGGTGCACGCGCCCAATCGTTCGCCCTGATAGGAGCCTGTGGACATGGGTCCAGTGACCGTCAGAATGGCAGGGATGTCGGCAGAAGCCGCCCCCATTAGCAGCGCAGGCACGGTCTTGTCGCAGCCGCCGATCAGCACAACCGACTGCATCGGCTGTGCTCGAATCATCTCTTCGGTATCCATGGCCATCAAGTTGCGCAGATACATCGACGTGGGGGCCGAGAAGGACTCATGCATCGAGATCACCGGGAAATCGACGGGCAGCCCCCCCGCCATCATGACCCCGCGCTTCACAGCCTCAATGATTTCGGGGACATTGCGGTGGCAGGCGTTGTATCCCGAATAGGTGTTCACGATTCCCACGATGGGCCTATCCAGCGCCCTATCGCTGTATCCCATCGCCTTGATAAAGGCCGAGCGCAGGAACAGCGAAAACCCCTCATCCCCGTATTGCGTGAGGCCTTGCCGCATGCCGGAGCCGACCGAGAGGGTCGCGGCATCTTCCTGATCGTCCATGGTGGTCATCCTATCGCTCCCAAGATCTGAAAAACTGGGCTAACAAAACTGTTGCACTTATATGATAACCCGATAATAGTTTAGATCAACGAGAAAGAGACGTCTATCGGAAGGCCAGACATGTCAGGCGTAGTGATCATCGGGGCAGGCCAGGCAGGTGCGGAAGCTGCGCTTTCGCTTCGGCAGTTTCAGTACGCCGAGCCTGTCATTGTCGTCGGGGATGAGCCTACCGTTCCCTACAGCCGCCCGCCCCTGTCAAAGGACTTCCTTCTGGGCACACTGCCACCCGAGAAGCTGGCGCTGCGGGCTGCCTCTGCCTATGAGCGCGCTGGCGTCAGCCTTCGCTTGGGCGAAGCGGCCGTGGCGCTCGACCCAGCGTCACACACCGTCACCCTCGCGTCAGGCGAAAGGCTGCTCTATGACGCATGCATCATCGCCACCGGCTCTTCCGCACGCAGGTTACCACTTCCCGGTGCCGACCTGCGCGGTATCCTGACCCTGCGAACCTGGGCCGACGCCAAGTGGTTGCAGGGCGCGCTGCAGCCCGACGCTCGCCTGGCCGTTATCGGCGCCGGTTACCTTGGCCTCGAAGTGGCGGCTTCCGCCCGCAAGCTTGGTCATGACGTGACGGTGATTGAGGCCGGCCCGCGCATTCTGGGACGTTCGGCGTCAGATCTGGCAGCAAGGGCGCTGGCGCGCAGGCATGAGGCAGAGGGTGTGCGGCTGCTGCTGGGTCTGGCACCGGCCGGCTTTGCCGGCGGGCACGACGGCCGCGTGCGCGCCGTGGTAATGGCGGACGGCTCCGAAATCGGTGCCGATGTCGTAGTCGTATCAGTTGGCGGAGTTCCCGCGACGGGGATTGCGCTTGCCGCCGGGATACACTGCGGCAACGGAATTACCGCCGACCCCGATGCGCGCACCTCTGCCGCAGATGTCTACTCGATCGGGGATTGCGCGCACTGGGATGCCGGGGACGGCCGCGGCCACCTTCGGCTCGAGTCGGTTCAGATGGCCTCCCGCGGCGCACGTGCCGCTGCAGCCGCAATCGCTGGCCAGCCCCGACCGGCGGTCAAGCAGCCCTACTTCTGGTCGAACCAGTATAACCTCAGACTGCAGATCGCAGGCTGGGTGCCGCCCGGCCTTGCAACCGAAGATCACCTCGAAGGCGACCCGGCTGATGCATTTTGGGTGACGCGCAGCATTGACGGAAAACTGTTGGCGGTGGAGGCCGTCAACAGCCCCGCAGAGTACATCAAGGGCCAACAGCTGATCGGCCAGCCGCTTTGCCTGAACGCATGAGGAGACACGCGTGATAGTCCACTTTGTTCAACCCGATGGCAGCAGACTGGATGTCGAAGTCGATCCCGGACTGACCATCATGGAGGCCGCGCGCGAGGCCAACATTCCCGGCATTCTGGCGGAATGCGGCGGAGGCTGTATCTGCTCTACTTGTCACGTCATCGTCGATGAGCGGTTTTTCGAGAGCTTTCCCGCCAAGGAGCCGACTGAAGACATGCTGCTGGACCTGGCCCCCGGGCGCACCGAGTTCAGTCGCCTGTCCTGCCAACTCGAGCTGTCGGCGGACCACGAGGGACTGGTCGTGACCATCCCGGACGAACAACCGGAATATTAGGGAGCGGGCCATGTCCGACAAGGTGAACCTGATCACGCTGAAAGCCGGAGACGTTGTTCGGATGGTGGACGGCGCGCTGGTCAAGATTAGCGAGAACCCCGGAGACGGTCTCTGGGTGTTCGGGACTTGCCTTGGAGATGGGCAGGAGGATTCCGCATCTTTGCCGGACGAGCCTATGTTCGCTCAGGATATCGTTGAACTGGTATCCGAAGCCAAATGACTTTGTGGAGTATTGCCCGTGACCACACGTAAACTCGCGCCATCCCAGAACCTGACGGATCGGGTCGCCGCTGCCCTCGGCGACGAGATACTCGGCGGTCGCTATGCCATCGGTGACCTGCTTCAGTCCGAGGCTGAAATGGCAAAGGCGTTTGGCGTAAGCCGCACGGTGATGCGGGAAGCGGTATCGCGCCTCAAGGCCGATGGGCTGGTCGCGTCGAAGCAGGGCTCGGGTATCTTCGTTACGGCAACGCAGCGCCAAATCCGCTTCTCAATCGACGCCAGCGCCGAGCATGATATCGAGAAGATCCTGCCTATTGTCGAATTGCGGCAGGGCTTTGAAGTGGAGGCCGCAGGCCTCGCCGCACTTCAGGCCACCGCAGAGGATCTTGCCGAAATGCGCGAGGCGTTGAACAGCATGGCCGACGCGCTGGACCGGCACGACATCCGGTCAGGGGTCGAGGCGGATGTCAGCTTTCATGCGGCTATCTGCAAGGCGACGCACAATCCTTACTATCCGCAGCTGTTCGAGACCTTCCGCACCTTTCTTTTGGAAAACATCGCGGTCTCGCGCGAGAACTCGCACCGGCGCGCGCCCGACGCTTGCCCGGCCGTCTCGCCTGCTCAAAGCGAGCACGAGGCGCTTTTCGCAGCAATAGAAAGCGGCGACGACCACGCTGCACGGCTTCGTGCCCGTCAGCATCTGGAGAATACCCGCAGGCGACTGATTGACGCGGCAGGACGATAGGTAAGTCGCCCATCCATCTGGCCCCCCGATCAAAACGGGGAGCCGGTCTGACAGGAGGACAAAATGACGCCCGATGAGCTCAAGAGACTTTGCACGGTAGAGGAAGGCGAGATCAGCCGCGAAATCTTCGTGTCTGACGAGATCTTCAAGATGGAGATCGACAAGATCTTCACCCGCAGCTGGCTGTTCGTCGGCCATGAGCAATTAATCCCCAATCCCGACGATTACTTCGTCTCCCGCATGGGGCTCGACAGCGTGATCCTGACCCGCGACCGGCAGGGCAACATCAATGTCCTGCTCAATTCCTGCATGCATCGCGGCATGAAGGTTTGCCGATACGATCAGGGGAACACCCGCGCATTCACCTGCCCCTACCACGGCTGGAGCTATTCGACCGATGGGCGCCTAGTCGAGGTGCCCGGTGAACTGGTGGGGGTTCCGGGCTTCAAGAACTACTATCACGAGAAGCTCGAGAAGAAGAAATGGGGCCTGATCTACTGCCCAAAGGTCTTTAATTACAAGGGCACGATCTGGGCCTCGTGGGACGAGAATGCCCCTGACTTCCTGGACTATCTTGGCGACATGCGCCTGTATCTCGATGTGGCGCTAGATAGCCGCGACGGGAGTCCCGGCGGGGCAGAGATGATCGGGGGCGTCCAGAAGTGGCGCGTGAAGTGCAACTGGAAGTTCGCACCCGAGAACTTCATCGGCGACATGTATCATGACATCTCGCATCGTTCCGTGGATCTTGTTGGGATTGGACCTTCCGGTGGAAAAGGGCGGCGCGACAAGACCCAGAACCGCACGTCAATTTCCTTCGATAACCTGGGCCATGGGTTGATCGGCTCCGTGCCCCATTACGAAGAACCGCCCTATGTCGAAACCTTCGGCCAGACCCCAGAGGTCTCTGCCTACCTTCGGGATGTCTATGATCGCAGGGTTGCCAACTTCGGTAACGAGATGCGGGTAACGACTTCGGTCGGTACCGTCTTCCCGAACATGTCCTTCCACGCGCGCCAACCGCGCTCGATCGCGATCTTCCACCCGATCAGCCCGACCGAAATGGAAATGTGGCGGATGTTTTTCGTTGATCGGGAGGCGCCACAAGAACTGAAGGATGCCGCGCGTCACTACTACATGCGCTATTCGGGGCCAGCCGGCATGACCGAGTCCGATGATCTGGAGAACTGGCAGCAAGCGACCGAGGCTTCGGCAGGCGCTATCGCGCGGCGGTACAACTACAATTACCAGATGGGGCTTGGATATGCGACGCCGATCCCCGAACTGCAGGATGCGTCGGACAATGGCGAGTTCTCGGAGGGCAATGCCCGAGCCTTCTATCGCCAATGGTTGAAGGTCATGACCTCGGATGGCCCGCTAAATCCGCCCTCAGCCCGGTTGCAGGCCGCCTGCGAGGGCATGGAATGTCCCTCGCGCACCGAAGCCGAGGAGGTCTGACATGGGAGAAAACGCGAAGGCCCTCGATCATCTTCTGCTGCAACGCGAGGTTGAAGACTTCCTCTATGCCGAGGCTGAACTCATAGATGCCCGCCGGTTTGACGAGTGGCAGGCCCTTCTGACCGATGACTTCCGTGTCTTCGTCCCGATGACGCGCAACATTCGCTACGATCAGGCCGCCCGCGAGAAGACCCGCGAGCAAGCCGACATGAACTGGTTCGATGAGAGCAAGCAGACGATCGGTCAGCGCATCCAGCAGTTGGCTACGGGCTTGCACTGGGCCGAAGAGCCTCGGTCGCGGACGGTTCACATGATCTCGAACGTGCGCATCCTCGACAGCCGGTCGGGAGATGATGCAGCGCGCGAGGTGACGGTTTCATCCGCCTTCCTGCTCTACCGCAACCGGGGCCAAGATGAGACTGACTACATGATCGGCCGCCGGAAAGACGTGTTGATCAGATCTGCCGAAGGTGCGTGGAAAGTCAGGCGACGCGAGGTTGACCTCGCCCAGACAGTTCTTCTGGCCAAGAACCTGACCACCTTCTTCTAGGCCGACGGCTTGTCGCTCGTGACCGCGGGCGCCGGGCATGGATACCACTGACGAGCCAATAGGGATAATCATGAAACAATTCGCCACGTTGGCGATGGCAGCCGCCATCGCCCTGCTTCCTCACGGCGCCTCGGCGCTTGATCGCAGCCAGACCATCCGCATCGTGACCGCCTTTCCGGCGGGTGGTGTGACCGACATTGCCGGACGGATCATCGCCGATGGTCTGACCAAGGAGCTTGGCCAGACCGTCATCGTCGAGAACAAGCCCGGCGGCGACGGCGTCATCGGCCTGATGGAGGTTGTGAAGGCGAGGCCAGACGGGCAGACTCTGCTCCTGGGCGGCTTCGGCGGACAGCTGATCCCGCCACTGATCAAGAAGAACTTTCCGGTCAAGATCGACGAAGCCCTGACCTTCATCGCAAGACCGACGGGCTTCTCAAACGTTCTCCTGGTCACCAATGACCTGCCGGTAAACTCAGTCGATGAACTGATCGCCTATGCCAAGGAACATCCGGGTGAGCTGAACTTCGGCTCGGCGGCCTCGACCTCGTCTGACCGCCTGACGACGGAGATGTTCATGCAGGCCACCGGCACCCAGCTGACTCACGTTCCCTACAAGGGTGGAGCAGCTGCCCTGAACGATCTGTCTAGCGGTGTCGTGCAGGTCATGTTTGGAAATCTGCCTGCCGCAATGGGCCTGATCGATGGCGAGATGCTTCGCCCGCTTGCTGTGACCGCTGCCGAGCGTGTGCCGCAGCTTCCAGACGTTCCCACAATGCAGGAGCAGGGCATCGCTGATTTTGACGTGACCAGCTGGATCTCGCTGTTCGGCCCCGCCGGCATGGAGCCTGATGACGTCAAGTTGCTGTCTGATGCCATCGTCGCGGTAGTCAGCAAACCTGAAATCCGCGCATCCCTCGAAAAGGTCGGCTTCACCGTTATCGGAGAAGGAGCGGAGGAATTCGAGGCTTCCTTCAACGCCGAACGCGACCGCTGGCAGAAGGTGATCGACGCCGCTGGCATCGCCGATTGAGCAGGCCGGCGGGCTGTAGTGGCCCGCCGCGACGCCTCTGGTGCCCACAGGGTGCCCAACCATTCCGACATAGGCAGGCGCGCCATGACCGTCATTTCCCCTACACAGGCCCGTTCGCGCGATCTTCGCGGCTGGCTTGATCTGATAGAACGTCAGGGCCAACTGGCGCGGATTACCGCGGCGGTAGACCCTATCGAGGAACTTTCGGCCATCACCTTCATGGCAAGCCGCAAGCCGGGTTCTCCGGCGTTCCTGTTCGAGAACCTGACCGGAGACCGCATCGGCAGCCGTGTGCTGACCAACATGCTCGCCGCCTCAAAGGAGCGTTACGCACTAGCGGTCGGCCTTGATCCGACACTTGAGACACGCGAGATGGTGGCGGAAACCCGGCGGATCTCCAGCCGCCGGCTGCCGCCGGTGATGGTGCCGGCGTCTGCCGCCCCGGTCCGCGAAATTACTCTGTCGGGGGATGAGATCGACCTGACCGCCTTTCCGGTGCCCAAGTTCTGGCCGGGTGACGGGGGCCAGTTCCTCGGTACCGGCAATGTCACCTTCATCCGCAATCCTGATACCGGCGTCATAAATGCGGGGGTCTATCGCCAGATGCTACAGGGCCCCCGCTCGGTGGGCCTGAACATGGTGCCGGGCCGGCACGGTGAGCGAAATGTCCAAGCCTGGTGGCGCCGCGGCAAACCAGCTCCGGTAGTCACGGCCTACGGCGTCGATCCGGCGCTGTTTATTGCGGCGACGCAGGCCTTTGCCCACGAGGAAAGCGAGATCGATGTCGCCGGTGGCCTCGCCGGAATGCCGGTCGAAATGACCGCCGCGGACCTTTCGGACCTTCCACTGCCCGCCAACGCCGAGATCGTGGTCGAGGGCTTCGTCCACGAGGGCGACATGGCCGAGGAAGGGCCACTGGGAGAATTCCACGGCTATTACTCAGGGAAACGTGACCTGCGCCCGGTGATCCGGGCCGAACGCGTTCACTATCGCCCAAGACCGATCCTGACCGGCGCCCTGATGGCCACTTGGCCCTCATGCGAGATAGGCGAGTACCACGCGATCATGCGGTCGGCCCGTGTCTGGGACAATCTTCAGGCGATGGGCGTCCCTGGCATCGCCGGCGTATATGTCTACCCTGCGTCGGCATCGGCCGCGGGCGTTATGGTTGTTTCGTTAAAGCAGATGTTTCCGGGCCATGTGGCCCAGGTGCTGGCGCTGGCGGCACAATGCCCAGCGGCAGCCTATGTGATCCGCTGGATTATTGCGGTCGATGACGACATCAATCCCAGCAACTTTGGTGAGGTAATGTGGGCGATGAGCGTGCATTCCAATCCCGTCGAGGACATCGACATTCTTCGGCACACATACTCCTACCGCACCGATCCGAGCCTGCATCCTTCTGAACGGCCCTATGGCTCGAAGGCGCTGATCGACGCCTGCCTTCCCCTTCGCCACGGGGGCCAGCGACCGCGCCGCGCGCGGCTGTCACGAACCACCTATGACCGCGTGAGCTCGCGCTGGGCGGACTTCGGCCTAACAGGTCAACCCGCCACACTGACCCATTTCCACGAGGACGACGACAGATGACCCTGCACCGCAACCTGATCGCCGGCGAGTGGCGCGATGGCGATCCCTTCCTGAACGCAAACCCCTCCAACCTTGACGATGTCGTTGGCGAATACGCCCGCGCCTCGGTGCAAGATGCGCGCGATGCGATAGACGCGGCGCGAGTGGCTGCAAAGGCGTGGGGCCTCTCCTCGCCACAGGTTCGGTCCGACGCGCTCACCCGCATCGCCGAAGCGCTGGAACGGCGTGTGCCCGAGTTGGGCGACCTGTTGGCCCGGGAGGAAGGCAAAACGCTGCGCGAGGCGACGAGCGAAATCGCGCGTTCAGCCCAGCTCTTCCGCTTCTACGCCGGGGAGGCGCTCCGCGGCCCGGGAGAACGCTATGACAGCGCACGCCCAGGCGTGGAGATCCAAGTCTCGCGCGAACCGGTAGGCGTTGTCGGACTCATTACACCCTGGAATTTCCCAATGGGGATTCCGGCCTGGAAGATCGCGCCAGCGCTGGCGTGGGGCAATGCAGTAGTCCTGAAGCCCGCTGATCTGGTGCCCGGCTGTGCTTGGGAGCTGGCGAGGATCATCCACGAGGCCGGGGTGCCCGCAGGTGTCTTCAACCTCGTCATGGGGCGTGGCACCGTCGTCGGCACCGAAATCATCAACAACCCCGGCGTCGACGCCATCAGCTTTACCGGCTCCACCGAGACCGGCGCAAAGGTGTTGCAGGGGGCCGCCGCCCGCGGCGCCAAGGTGCAGCTGGAAATGGGCGGGAAAAACCCACTTGTAATTCTGGACGATGCAGATCTGGAGAGGGCCGTTCAGGTCGCGCTGGACGGCGCCTTCTTCCAAACAGGCCAGCGCTGCACCGCATCGTCGCGACTGATCGTGCAGGAGGGGATCCACGACCGCTTCGTCGCCGCCCTCACAGAGGCTCTGGCGGCTCAGGTCATCGACGACGCGCGCAAGGACGGAACCACGATCGGCCCGGTTATTGACGAGAAGCAGCTTGCGCAGGATCTGCGGTACATCGATATCGGGCGCGGCGAGGCCACGCTCTCCTGGGGCGGGGAACGGCTGAACCGCGCGACGCCTGGTCACTACTTGCAGCCCGCGCTGTTTACTGACGTCACCAACCACATGACCATCGCCCGCGAGGAAATCTTTGGCCCTGTCGCGGCGGTGATCCGCGTCAAAGACTATGACGAGGCGCTAGCCGTGGCCAATGATACGCCCTTTGGCCTGTCCGCCGGGATCTGCACCAGCTCACTGAAATATGCCCAGCACTTCCGTCGTCATGCACAAAGCGGGATGGTCATGGTCAACGTCCCCACGGCCGGCGGAGACTATTTCGCGGCTTTCGGCGGTCGCAAAGCTTCAAGCTACGGCTCGCGAGAGCAGGGGAAATACTCGGTGGAGTTCTATACCACCGTCAAGACCAGCTATCAGGCAGCCTGAGCCATGGACGGTGCGCAACACTCAACCCGCTCCGCTGGCCACTTGCTTGCCGACACGCTGGTTTCGGCCGGTGCAACGCATGCCTGGTGCGTGCCGGGCGAAAGTTACCTCGGGCTCTTGGACGGTCTGCGCGACCGCCCCGGCCTGCGCATCGTTACCTGCCGGCACGAAGGCGGTGCGGGCTTCATGGCGCTGGCCGATGCGCGCATGACCGGGAGGCCGGGTCTGCTGATGATTTCGAGGGGACCCGGCGTCGGTAACGCAATGATCGCGGCACATGTCGCGGAACAAGACGGCATCCCGCTAATCTTATTGGTTGGCCAGGTCCCGCGCGACATGCGCAACCGCGGCGCCTTTCAGGAGGTCGACTACTCGCGCACATTCTCGGACATCGCGAAGATGGTGATTGAGGTGAACGATGCCGCTCGCATCGGCGAGTTCGCTGCGGAGGCTTGGCATGTGGCTTTGGCTGGGCGACCGGGCCCGGTCGTCCTTTCTCTGCCTGAAGACATGCTTCTAGAGCCGGTTTCGTTGCCCGTGCCGCTGGTCGCGAAACCGACACGCGCCCAGCCGTCCGGCAGTGACCTTGTCGAACTCAGTAAGCTCTTGGCTGCTGCAAAGCGGCCACTGGTGTTGGCCGGGGAGGCGCTCGCGTCCGATGCAGGGCGCAGCGCGTTGCTGTCCTTTGTCGAAGCGTGGGGTGTGCCGGTCCTCTGCGGGCACAAGCATCAGGACTTGTTCCCAAATCGGCACCCGGCATGGGCCGGTCACATCGGCCACGTAAACCCTGAAGGGCAGCGCCGCCTGTGGGCAGAGTCTGACCTGATCTTCGCGGCGGGCACGATCTTGGGCGACATCGACACGCAGGGCTACAGCTTTCCCTGCTTCCCTCAGGCGGCTCAGCCCCTGATCCAACTTCACCACGACCCGATGGCGCTAGGGCGACATTATCGCCCCACCTTGTCGGTCTGCGCCGATCCTGCAGCAACCCTTGTTGCTCTAACTGCCGCCCCCGCGCGCGGCTCCGAACCCGGCTGGCTGGGTCGGCTGAATGAACTGACTGTGCCGCCTGCCCCGTCCGACTGCTATGGCGCGGTGCTTGCTGCGATCGACAGGCAGGCGGCGCCGGATGCCATTTTCACGGCCGATTCCGGGCGGTTCGCTAGCCTCGTGCACCGGCTTGTCAGCTTTGGCGACGCGCGGCGGCTGATCGGCACGGCCTCGGGGGCAATGGGCAATGCCGTGCCGGCGGCAGTCGCTGCGGCGGTGCTGCACCCGGATCGCCAAGTGATCGCCATCACGGGCGACGGCGGGCTGATGATGACTGGCAACGAACTGGCTACCGCGTCGCGCGAAGGTGTCTCCATCCGGATCCTCGTCGCCAACAACTCCGCCTACGGCGCCATCGCCGGCCATCAGGACCGCCTCTTCCCAGGCCGTCGCCATGCGATGGGACTTGTCAATCCCGACTTTTCCGCCTGGGCCGCCTCTTTTGGCGCGCTCGGCCTGAAGGCCAGCTCGGCCGCCAGTGCAGAAGACATCGTCCGACAGTTCCTGGATCATCCGGGTCCTGCACTCCTCGAAGTTCCCTGTGACTGAAGAGACAAAAAGGCCGAAGGCCGCAACGACAGGAGGTTGAAAATGGCAGAAGATCAGAAGTCGCTCGGTGCGGGACTCGCGTTCCTCTCTCTCGGTGCAAGCCTGCTCCTTTACGCCTATCTCACGCTGGAGATGGGGACCGCGCGGCAGATGGGTCCAGGCTATTTCCCGCGCTTTATCAGCCTTTGCCTGATCGTTCTTGGTGCCGCGATTATTTTCGCGTCGGGCCCCGCCAGCCGGATTGACCTACGCCACTGGCCGCTGCGGCAGATCGGAATGGTGGGAGTGGCAATCCTAATTTTTGCGATTGGGCTGGATCGCGTCGGCTTCCTCGCGTCCGCGTTTGCAATGGCCTTCGTCACCGCCAAGGCCCGGAAAGAAACAAGCCTCTGGCAGGCGACTGTCATTGCATTGGCAATCACCGTGTTCTGCACCGCGGTCTTCCGCCAAGGACTCGGCATTCCGTTCCAGCTTTATTGAGAGGAAGCGACCATGGAGTTCTTCGACCATCTCGCAATGGGCTTTGGCGTCGCACTTTCGCCTGCGAACATTGGCTACTGCTTCCTGGGTGCCCTGCTTGGCACACTCGTGGGCGTCCTGCCCGGCCTGGGGCCGACGGCGACGATCGCCATGCTGTTGCCGCTGACATTCTCGATCAGCCCTGAATCCGCTCTCATCATGCTGGCAGGCATCTACTACGGGGCCCAGTATGGTGGCTCCACGACCGCGATTCTCGTCAATCTTCCGGGCGAGGCGTCCTCAGCGGTCACTGCCATTGATGGCTACCAGATGGCGCGGGCCGGCAAGGCGGGCACGGCCCTGTCGATTGCGGCCATCGGCTCGTTCGTTGCAGGGTGTATCGCAACCTTCTTTGTCGCGCTCTGCGCGCCACTGTTGATGACCGTCGCCCGCAGCTTCACGCCCTTCGAGTATTTTGCACTCATCGTGCTGGGGCTGATCTGCTCGATCGCGCTAGCGCGCGGGTCGATATTGAAGTCGCTTGGAATGGTCTTCGCCGGTCTCGCACTCGGTTGCGTTGGCACCGATGTCTACACCGGCGACGCACGGTTCACCTTCGGCTCCTTTTCTCTGAGTGACGGGATCAGCATTGTCGCACTGTCTGTCGGCCTGTTCGGAATCACTGAGATCTTCCGCAACCTCGAGCCTGGTCGTAACGACGGTCCGCCTGGTACGGTCAAGGAGATCGGCCGCCTCTACCCGACCCGCGCCGAACTGCGCAGTGCCTCCGGACCGATCTTTCGCGGAACCATGGTCGGCTCGCTGCTTGGCGTGCTGCCCGGTGGTGGGGCGCTGCTGTCCTCATTCGCCAGCTACACGATCGAGAAGAAGCTTTCGAAAACACCGGAGCGCTTTGGCAAAGGAGCGATCGAAGGGGTCGCCGGCCCCGAAAGCGCCAACAATGCCGGAGCGCAAACGAGTTTCATCCCGATGCTGACGTTGGGCATTCCGTCGAACGCGGTCATGGCGCTGATGGCAGGGGCCATGATCATCCAAGGCATCGTTCCTGGCCCGCGCGTGATGGTCACCCATCCTGAGCTGTTCTGGGGGATCATCGTGTCAATGTGGATCGGCAACGCGATGCTTGTGGTGCTGAACCTACCGCTGGTGGGGCTGTGGGTGAAGCTGCTCAAGATCCCCTATGCCATTCTGTTTCCTGCCATCGTCGCCTTTTGCGTAATCGGCACCTACACCGTCAACAATACCACCTTTGACCTCTATCTGCTGACGATGTTCGCGGTGCTGGGCTACCTATTCAGCCGCCTGGATTGCGAGCCGGCACCCCTGTTGCTTGGCTTTGTGCTTGGTCCGCTGCTGGAAGAGAACTTCCGCCGCGCACTGGTTCTGTCGCGGGGCGACTTTTCGGCCTTTGTCACCCACCCGATTAGCGCCGCGCTGCTGCTTGCCGCCGTCGGTCTGCTGATCATCATGCTGCTGCCCCAGATCCGGACACGCCGCGAAACTGTTTTCCTGGAGGATTAATCCTGTGACAACCGCCCATCATAGCCCCCATCTCCTGGCGATCACCCTGCCCGACGCCGAACCCCGCCGAGACTCTCCGGGCGAGCGGCGGCTGGAGGGTGATCCGCAGTTCTCCATCTGGAACCTCGACAAGTCCGCCGCCGACACCCTCTTTGCCGGCATCTGGGAAACCACCCCGGGCCGGTGGCGTGCCGCCTATGACGGCAAGTGGGAGTTCTGCACGATCGTGCAGGGCAGCCTCATCATCATCGAGGATGGTGCCGAGCCTGTCACCTACCGGGAGGGCGACAGCTTCGTGATCCGAGACGGCTTTCGCGGGACGTGGGAGGCCACAGAGCCGACTCGCAAGCACTACGTCGTCCACATGACTCCGCGCTAGCATCGTTGCTCCGCGCGGCATGAACGGCCCCAACATAGGGGCCCACAATCAACCGAAAGGACTACCATGAAACCGAAGATCGTTGTGACGCGGCAGATGACCCCCCCGGTGATGGAACGCATCGCCCTCCAGTTCGATGCGGTGCTTCCCCCTGCAGGTGGCATGACCCCGGATCTGGTGCTGCGAGCGCTAGAGGAAACTGGCGCACCTGGCTTGCTGTTCAACAGCGGCACTCCGTTCACACCCGACTACGTCTCCCGACTGCCGGATACCCTGCGGGTGGCGGCTAGCTGCTCTGTGGGCTTCGATCATGTGGACGTGCCGGCGACCAAGGCCAAGGGACTGATCGTTACCAACACGCCAGAAGTCCTGGATGCGTCGGTCGCTGATTTCGCGTTTCTGCTGCTGCTGGCCGCGGCCCGGCGGCTTCACGAATACGACGCAACAGTGCGCGACGGCTGGACTCGCTACTTTGGTGTCCCCGAGTTCCTAGGCACTGACCTGGCCGGCAAAACACTGGCGATCGTCGGAATGGGGCGCATCGGCCAGGCCCTTGCACGGCGGGCCAAGGCTTTCGACATGAACGTGATCTATCATAACCGCAACCGGCTCTCACCTGATGATGAGGCCGGGGCCGAGTATTATGACAGCCTCGATGGGATGCTTCCGCACACCGACTTCCTCAGCCTGCATGCGCCGCTCACCCCCGACACCGCTGATCTGCTGAACGCACGCACCGTGGCTCTGCTGCGGGACGGCGCAATTGTGGTGAACACAGCTCGGGGAGGTCTGGTCAACGACGACGCACTGATCGCTGCCCTGCAATCGGGCAAAGTCCGCGCGGCGGGGCTCGATGTCTACAAGGGTGAGCCGAAGATCGATCCGCGCTATGCGACGCTTAAGAATGTCATTCTTGCCCCCCACATGGCCAGCGCCACCGAAGAAACCCGCACTGCAATGGGGATGCTCTGTCTCGATAATATTGCAGCAGTTCTGTCAGGCAGATCAGCTGTGACCCCCTTGTAATCGAGCGGCGCCGGGGAACGCAGGCGGGATCTCGACGATCACCGCCGACGGCCTCGGCGTCTCGAGCCTCTTCGAGGTTCAACTTAGCGTTGATGATGTGATCGCCCCCGACGGTGTCGATGTGCCAAGGTGGGTCTGCGAGGACCCACGAAGGAGGACGGTCATGTCGGAGATAATCACGGTCGGCTCGATCTGACGAGGAATGCGTTTCAAGTGCATGGCGCAAGACGGCGCCGGGCGCGCAGTCTTGCGCAAGAAGCTGCAGCGAGGGCAGGTCCTGGAATTCTTCAGTCAGCTGCCGTTGTGCATTGTCGTAATGGAAGCCTCCGGCGGCGCCCACTTCTGGGGCCGTGAGATCGGCAAGCTGGGTCACGAGGTGCGACTGATCCCGCCACCCTACGTCAAACCCTTTGTGAGGCGTTCAGGAACCCCGATCATTCCGATCCGCAATAGCGGGCGGCCTTGAAAAGAGGACTGCCCTGCTGCACTCGCGAGAAACGAGATCCTGTGCGCCACACGCCACTATGGCAGGGCGTTCCGGAAACGCTGGACCGGACACAAATACAGAAGCCGGATCGAGGCCAGTATGCGCTGCTTGAAAGCCTTTGGAGAGCGCATTGCGGCGCGAGACTCGGACCGCCAGACCGCCGAAATCAACATCCGCATCACTGTTGAGCCGCTTTCCGGCTCTCGGAACGGCCGAGATCGTTCGCGTCGCCTGTTGCTGACGGGGAAGGCGCTCTCATGCCCGTGCTTGAATTAGGAACACCAGGGTGGCGGGTCAGGGAGTGGCAGCCGTGGAGCAGCTGCCCAGCCAAGACAGCACGTCCGTCGCGACCGTGACGTCTGCGTATTTCTGGTGCATGTCGTAGAGGTTAGCTTCATGCGGCGCCTGGGCGCGATCAGCGCAGCAGTCCTTGGGCACTAGGACGTTGAACCCCGACTGCACCGCGTCCACGACAGTTGCGCGAACGCAGCCCGAAGTCGTGGCGCCGGTGACCACCAGTGTATCCACCCCTGCCCCTGTTAGCAGCGCCGCCAGGGATGTTCCGAAAAACGCAGAGGCGCCTTTCTTGGCGATCACCACGTCTATTGCGGTAATTCCCGTTGCGGCGTCAATCTCGACAAGCCGCGACCCCTCCAGCAATGCGGCCATACCGGCTGATTTTCTCAGCCACGGTAGACGGTCTATTTCACCTGGATGATAGGCGATGGTGGTGTAGATCACCGGGAACCCGGCCGCACGCGCAAGATCCGTGATCCTGCGCGTCGCTGCGATCGGGCCGCTCATGTCGGCTGCCGTTGGATAGGCCGTGTCGGTGAAGCCGTAGGTGAAATCCACCACCACGATTCCCGGCCGCGTGCCGCGGGGGATAGCACGGCCAAAGCCCGCGGCGGCGTAGGTCTGTTCCTGTTGCATTATTTGTCCTCTCAATGGCGGGCGTCCCCGCGAGGGCCGCCCGGACGCGTCAGGCGCGCTCCATCTGGATATCTTTCACCACGATGTCCCCGTCGATTACCACCGGCTCGTCATCTAGAAAGAGCGAGCAATTGCGCATCGGGATGTCGAGATGGCAGGCGGTATCATTTGGTCCGCCGAGTTCGTTGTTGGGCCCCGTCGAGAACATTACGTTGCCATAGAAGCTGCGCGGCTCCATGCCCATTCCGCCCGGGAATTCGCCCGGCACCATGCGGTGCCACTTCGCCTTGGGGTTCATCCCCCAGCCGACATGGCTCATGCCCATTCCGCGCGGATCATTGAAGGTCTCCATGTAGGATTTCACCAGTTCCGCATCGAGGCCGCCGCGGATATCGGTGATCCAGCCCTTCTCGATGGTATAGGTGATCGGGTCGCGCACGTAGATGTTCTGCGGCAGCAGGATGTCGCCCGGCGCCACCACGATCTGCCCATCGACGCCATCATCGTCGCCGCCCGTGAACACGAAGCCCGAGGGCCAGTGGTCCCAGCGGCCGGGCGTGTCGGTGCATGCATATTCGGCCACGGTCGGATAGGTGTTCAGCTTGTAGGTGACATCGGTGCCGTGCGGAGAGGTGATGCGCATGACTTTGGCACTCCCCAGCAGCTCTGCTCCGATCTCGACCTTCTCGCGCAGTTCGGGATAGGGCAGCATCCGCGCCAGCAGTTCGGGCGGCTCGACCGCGGTTAGGATCCGGGTACCGGCCTCCTGGATTGCGAACTGCTCGGGCGAGAACAGCAGGAAGATGCAGTCGATCAGCATGTCGCAGTTCTTCAGCGCCTCGACGGCATCGGGCAGGCCGGCAAGGCCCGTCACGCCGACATTCCAGCCTCCGGTGGGCAGGGGGGCGGGCAGGCGCATGTGATACATACGCGCGCCGAGCCTCTGGCCCGCCGTCATGAAGGCATCGGCATAATCGAGACGGTCATTGCCCTGCGTAAGCACCACAAGCTTTTCGCCCTCGGTGACGCCGGACATCTTCAGCTGGTGAAGACAGATTTCGGTAAAGCTGGCCTGATCCATCTGGATGCTCCCTGTTTGTCTTGGCTCTGGGTTTCAGTCTCGTCCAAGGTCCATGACCGCCGCGAGAAACCCCTCAAGGTCATCCCACGGGATCATGTGGCCGGCCGCCTCCACGGTGCGAACCTCGAGCTGCGGGGCAAGACTCCGCAGTTCGGTCACGTCGCCCGGCTGGATGACGGTGGCGCCGCCCGCCACCACAAGCCGCATAGGCAGGCCGATCTCGGGAAGGTCGCCGTGGATATCGTCGCTGTGGAAGCCGTCATAGGCGGTCCGGATCGCGTCAAGCTGGCAGGTGTGCAACCATTCGGCGCGCAGGGCGGTCTGTTCGTCGGTCCAGCTAGGGCAGAATGCCTTCATGTCCTGACCGGAGCATCCGATCACCGCCTTGCGGATCGAGTCCTCATACCAGGGCCAGGCCGAGGGATAGGCGCGGCGCCCCGGGCCCGAGACCGGCGGGTCGACCAGCACCAGCCGGCCGATTGCCGCGGGGTCCATCCGCGCTGCGCGGATGGCGGTGCGCGCGCCCATCGAATGACCAAGCACAACCGGTTGCCGAAGCCCGGCTGCGGCAATGACGGCCAGCACGTCTTGCGCCATCGCGTCGAGCGAGTAGTCCAGCGCGCCGGTCTGGCTCAGGCCGCGGCCGCGCACGTCGAGGACATGCACATCGAACCGCTCGGCCAGCCGTTCCGCGACAAAGCCCCAGGTCACGGCAGGCGAGGTGATGCCCGGGATCACCAACATTTGGGGCCCCGACCCAAGATGATGGATCAGGTGCTGCCGGATGCCGTTGGCATGAAGGTTGTATCCCTGAGCCATCAGTACGCGCCCGAGAGCAGCGCGCCGCCGCCGGGAACCCGCGTTTCGATGCCCAACGCCCGCAGCATCTGCCAGGCGGTAGCGACCGCCGCCGTGACGACCGGCTTTCCGGTCTGTGCCTCGACCATCGAAACGGCCGCCAATGACGGCATCTGCACGCAGGCCGAAAGGACGATCACGTCGACGTCGTCCGTCTTCATGCCGGCAACGATGGCCGGCAGGTTCATCGGATCATGCGCGGCAACGGCCAGATTGTCCTGGATTTCCAGTGCACGCCAATCCGTCACTTCAAAGCCTTCGTTGCGGATATAGTCCACAACCATCTCGGTCAGCGGCTTCATGTAGGGCGCCACTACAGCAACCCTTTTGGCGCCCATCGCGCCCAAGGCGTCGATCAGGGCCCCGGCAGAGGTGACAACCGGCGCCGGCGCGCCATTGTCCGCAGCGACTCTCTGCAAGCGCGGGCCCGAAACACAGTGATAGCCGTGGCCCATCGACATGATTGCCACCAGACAGGCATAGCCCATCACGTCCACGCGTGCGTCGCTGAGTTCCAGGGCGCAGCGGTCGCTGTCGGCATCCATCGCCGCCAGCTCTTCCTTCGTCACACGCTTCATCCGCATGCGGGATGAGTGGAACGTGAAGCGTTCGCCCCCGACTACTTCCCGCGCCCGGAGCAGGGCGGGGATTTCTGTTTCCATCGTGACGTTGGAGCTGGGGACGATCTGCCCCACCCGAAAGTTCTTCATGAGTTCCATCCGATCCGGTGACAGTCGAGTCGAACTTAAATTACTATTCTGTATAATTACAAGCGCGATTAGATCCGCTTCGAGATTTTTCGCCTTCAGGGGACAGGGGCCGATAGGCCGGCGGTCAGGAACCATTCCAGATGGGCGAGCATCGCCTCGGGGCCCACTTCGCCAAGCTGACCGTCGGTCAGGTCGTTCAGCCGCGCCAGATCGTTTAGCATGAACAGATAGGTGCCGACCAAGAACGCCATGCGCACGCTGATCACCTCGCGCGGGATCTCCGGCAGGGCTTCTGCCAATGCCTGGATGTAGCGCTTGGCAGAGGCATCGTAGACTTCCCGGCGAAGCCGCAGCGCATGCTCTTCCGGCTCGGCGTGCAGGCGTGACTGCAATCGGACGAAGGCCGCACCGTTGGGGCTGCTGTGTTTCATGTCCCACTGGGGCTGAAGATAAGCGCGCACGATCTCGGCGACTTTAGGTGCTTGGTCGCGCTCCAGCAGCCGGTCCAGCAGAACGTGCCGGGCGCCGGAGATGACGCTGGCGCGGCGCCGGAACACCTCGTCGAACAGGTCCTCCTTCGATCCGAAATAATAGCGGATCAGCGCCTGATTGACGCCGGCCATGGCGGCGATGTCGCGCACGCGCGCGCCTGCGAAACCATGTTCCGCAAAGGCCAGTTCTGCGTTGTCGAGAATGACCTCCCGCAACTCGCCACCCTCGCGGGGCCGGCCGGGCTTGCGCTTCTCAAGGTGCTCCTCGGCAGTAGACATGATGGGCCTCGCCTCTGTGCTGCGAGCCCTTGTGACAGCGTGCCTGCCGCGCTTCAAGGCCGCCGAGGCTCAAGCCGCGCCGCCCGGATGGCGCGTAGCCCGCCTAGGTGACGCCGGAATCTGCCCAACGACCGCCAACTCGCGCATCCTAGCCCCCGCACAGCAAGTACGGCCGGCAAAGGCGGCTTCGGCATTGCCGAGGATGACGGCGCTCAACCCACCCCAGTCGCGTTGACGGCCGGGTCTCACTTTTCCGTAGCGGGTGATCCCCCACCGCTTCCCCACAAGATGATGGGGAAGCGGTGGGAGAGAGCTCGAGGAGGCAAACATACTTCACTATATACTACAGTCTCTCGTTCGTCGCGCCGGTACACGGTGTTCAGGCAGCGATCCGGCTGTTGAACTTGCGTGGGTCGTAGTCATAGACCCAGTCGGTGTTGATGCCGGTGGTGCGTGGGTCCTCCTTTGCGCGACGGGCATATTCGGCATCGCGAGCGGCCATCTCTTCTTCGCTCGGAAGGTGATAGGTCCGGCCACGCTCGCGCGCTTCCATCTGAACCCGGGCCGTCCGCGGACGACGTTCGGCCTCATAGGCGGCAAGGGCCGAGTCAAGCCTGCCCGAATGCTGGGCCAACGCCTCGCCCAACACATAGGCGTCTTCGATGGCCATGGCCGCCCCCTGCGAAAGGAAAGGCAGCATCGGATGGCAGGCATCCCCCAGAAGGGTGATGGCGCCCTGCGACCATTGCTCCATCGGATCGCGGTCGAAAAGGCCCCAGTTAAAGACCTCGGTCACATTGGCGAACAACTGCTGAAGGTCAGGGTGCCAGCCCTCGAAGTCCTTCATCATCTGGTCGCGCGAGGCGCGCGTGCTCCAGCTTTCGGCAACCCATTCGGCGGCCTCGGTGACGGCGACGATGTTCACCGCCTGCCCGCCCTTCACGTAATAAGTGACAACATGGGCCTTGGGCCCCATCCAGAATGCGCTTTCGGGCGCGACATGATCGACCACGCCGCCGGTCGGCACCAGTGCACGATAGCATTGGTGGCCGGTCCAGCGGAGATCCCCTGCGCCGAAGACCGACTGGCGCACCATCGAACGGACCCCGTCCGCGCCGACGATCAGATCGGCGTCGAAATGGCTCCCGTCCGCGAATTCGGCGCGGGCGCCGGTCGCGGTCTGGCGGATGCCGGTGCATTTCATGTTGAACCGGCAGTTCCCCGCCGGAAGACTACTGGTGAACAACTCCAGAAGATCAGCCCGATGGATATGGATGAAAGGCGCGCAGTAGTGGGAGCGGAATTCATCACCAAGGTCGATGCGGAAATTCTGGCGTCCGGACTGCCAGTGTCGCCCGGTCACGGCGCGGGGATAGAAGGCAGCCTTGAACAGCTTGTCCTCCAGTCCCAGCCCCATGATCGACTTGACGGCGTTCGGCGTGATCTGCACACCGGCACCCACCTCGCCGAAGGCGGACGCCTGTTCGAAAATGGTAACGTCAAAGCCTTTTGCCAGCAGTGCGCAGGCTGTCGCGGTGCCACCAATGCCACCGCCGATAATTGCAACCTTCATGGTCTTTTCCTTAGATTTTCGATGGAGGATCGCGTCACTGCCGCCAGCGCAGCAGCCGCTTCTCGATCCGGCCAAGGACGCCGCGTTCCAGAAGCTGCATGACGATGATGAAGATGATGGCAATGGCGGCGACTTCGCGCATCCGCAGTTGCCGGAAGCTGTGGAAGATCGCCGAACCTATGCCGTCGGGCTGTCCGATCGCCTCGACCACCACAACCAGTTTCCATGACAGCGCGAAGGAAAAGCGCATCGCGGTCAGCAGAGCGGGGACAAGCTGCGGGATTAGCACCGCGACCAGCCGGACCGAACGCGGCAGATGGTAGATCTGCGCCATCTGGTCCAGAGACCGGTCGCGGGCATGGACGTTCGATCGCACGATATTGGCGATGAAAGGCACGACCGCAACAGTCAGCGCGATGAAGCCTGCCAACTCACCCGTGCCGAAGGCGAGGATCGCAAAGATGATATAGACCGGGTCCGGAACCGCCAGTGCCAGCGCCAGCAACGGCTGGCAGAATGCCTCAGCCCGCTCGCTAAGACCGATGACCAGCCCAACGACCGCGCCGACGACCGAGGCGGCGGCAAAGGCCGCGAGCACGCGGCCAAGCGTGATGAAGAAAGCCTCCCAGAACGAGGGCGACGCCAACTCGCTGCCCATTGCAACCAGCGTAGCCCGTATGTCGGGCACCCATGGGCGATAGTAGATCGACATGACCTCCCAGATCAGCAGCATGGACCCGATGGCCACCGCTGCCGCCGCAAGCCGCAGCGTCGGTAACCGACCCACCAGGCGCCCCAAGGTCAGGCCAGCCCCAGGTTTCGTAAGAGCTGTCTCAGACAAGGGCTGTCTCCTTCTTCGGCGCAAGGCCCCACGCCCCCTGAACACGGCGGATGATGTCACCCTCGATTTCGGAGATGCGCGGATCGTCGTAGTCGCGCGGGCGGTCCAGCGGCACACGGTAGTCTTCGTGAATGGTAGCGGGGCCCCTGGTCAGGATCAGGATGCGGTCTGCCAGATAAACCGCCTCGCGTATCGAGTGGGTGACGAAGACCACGGTGGCATTAGTGCGCTGACAGATGCCAGTCAGCTCTTGCCGCAGCGAACGCGCGGTCACCTCGTCCAATGTCGAGAGCGGTTCGTCCATTACGATGTAGGAGGGGCTGACGACGAGCGCACGCGCGATAGAGACCCGCTGCCGCTGGCCGCCGGAAAGCCGCATCGGCCAAGCGTTCTTGAACTGCGCGATGTGCAGAACCTCCAGCATTTCATCGATTCGATCGTCCCATTCACTCTTCGGCACTGCTGATGGCGCCAGGGCAATCTCCAGGTTCTGCTTGACCGTCCGCCACGGCAAAAGCCGGTGTGACTGGAAAACATAGCCCAGACGCGGCGGCTGTGCCTTGGGAACGAAAAGCTGTTTGTCCTCGACAAAGACTTGGCCTCGGGTAGGCGGATTCAGCCCCGAGATCACATTTAGCATCGAGGATTTGCCGCAGCCGGAGGGGCCTAGGATCGCAACGAATTCGCCGCGTCGGATGTCGAAGTCTAGGCGGCTTACGGCCTCGTACATGCCGTATGAGATGCCCAGGTCGTCGACCCTGAGAACGGAGGTGCGGTCATCTGACATTGGAGTTCCGTTTCCTTCGGTTGTTCGGCGGCGCCTAGCGCCAGCGGAAGGTGTACTTTTCAACAGTGCGGATCAGCCCGTATTCGGCGATCAGCACGATGGTCATGAAGACGAGAAGCCAAAGATGGACCTCGATCATCAGCATGTATTCCCAGGCGTGTTCAAACTTCGCGCCAAAGCCCGTGCGTGCCGCACCGAATATTTCGGCCACGACGACGACCTTCCAAGCTAGGGCATGGGCATTGCGTAGCGCCGAGAAGATGTAGGGAGCCACAAAGGGCGCCCAGACGTGGCGCACCTGGGTCAGCAGAGGCAGATGGTAGATCTGGCCCATCTGGTCTAGCTCGCGGTCGGCGCTCTTCAGCCCGTCGCGCATCCCCACAGCCATGTAGGGGAAGGTAATGAAGGCCACGACCAGAAAATAACCGGCCTCGGACCCTTTGAAGATGGCAAGGGCCAGGATTGCGGCAATGGCACTCGGGGTGCGCAGGGCCGCTGTGACATAGTAGCCCAGCACTTCTCCCATGAAGGGCGATCGCGACATCACGAAGGCCGCGACAAAACCCGCAACGATGCCCAGAGCCAGTCCCACCAGAACCCGGAACAGCGTGATGCCGATATTGCTCCAGGTTTCGGGCGCCATCAGGAAGGCGGGCAGCGCCGCGATTACCTCGCCCGGGGCCTCAATGAAAGTTGCATTCGCCGCAGCCATGTACCAGGCCGGAACTAGCAGGAGGAGGGCCAGACCGGCCCAGAAGATGCGTTCGATAAAGCTCATGGCCAGCCCTCCAGCAGGTTACGGACGCGGACCGATGGCGTCTTCTAGCGTGATCAGCGTGCCTTCCGGGACGCTCTCGATGACCTGCCCGTCCTCGGCCAGCTTGCCGAGAAACGCCTGAGCGGCGCTGCGCTTCTCTTCAGACCAGTCATTGGTGAAGTAGTCGTAGGTGGCACCGTTCGCGATGATCTGGTCCAGCACTTTGGTGTCGGTGATGCCCAGCTTCTCGGTGATGTATGGCTCGCGCAGAATTTCGTAATTGCTTTCTTCCAGCAGGCGGATCGCCTCGTCATAGGCATCGCGGACACCATAGGCGGCGGCGGGGTTTTCACGCATCCAGTCGCCATGGGCGACGATATTGGTGATCCAAGGCGCGAAGCCGCCCGTGAACTTGGAATAATCGGCATGGGCCTGCAACAGGTAGCGCCCGCCGGTCGCCACGATCGCCTCTGAGACGAAAGCCTCGAAATTGAAGATGGCTTCGACCTCGCCCTGTTCCAGCAATTGGACCAGCGCTGCCGGACCGACCTGTGACATCTCGTATTCTTCCAGAACGTCGAAGCCGTACATCTCCTGAACGATCAGGCGAATGAAAGAGGTGGTGCCTGAATCGGTGCCGAAATGCCCGACCTTTTTGCCCTTCAGATCCTCAGGCGTCTTTGCCTCCGAGCTGCCGGGCACCACGATGCCCAAATAGAGATTGCCTACCGGATAAAGGGCAGAAACATCAAAGCCTTCTGCCCGTGCGATGGCAACGCCCAGAAGATCGTTGTCCATCGACACATCAGTGTTTCCGATCAGGAAGTTCTGGAACAGGCCGTCGCTGGGCAGATACTCGAACTTGCCTTGAAAGCCGTACTTTTCATCCAGATTCTCGCCCTCGATGATCATCATCGGCACACCGCCGATGCTGCCTGCAACGGCTTGCATCCGAACCTCCGGAAGGTCCTGCGCAGCCAGTGGCAGCGACGCCGACATCATCCCGACGGCCAGCGCGCCGCGAAGGAACATTTGTGACATTGTGAGATCCCTGTTGGTTTTGTTGTTCGTGAGACTCACGTTACCTCGCCACTTTATTTAATCAAGTAGATAATTAATTTTCCGGGATTCCCCTTTACCCACGGCCCTCTAGGCGTCAGATTGATCAAAACTCAGTCACATCTGATGCAGTTCGCATGTTTGACCCGCACGAATCGGCCGGAACTGCCCTCCCGAGACCTTGCGACGCGCACAGTCCGGGCCACCTTGTGGCCCCGCGCGCCGCTCTAGAAAAGCCAAGAAGACGAATGGAAATGCCGCAGTCACCGACGTCCCAAGACACCGCGCTGCCCCCGTCCCGGCCCCGCCGTCCCGGTCGGCCCGAGGGGCAAACCAATCTTGCCGATGAAATTTTGAACACCGCCGAGGTTCTGTTTGCTGACTTGGGCTATGCAGGCACAACGCTGCGACAGGTCGCCGAGACGCTAGGAGTGAACCCCGCACTGATCGCCTACTACTTCCAGAATAAGGACAATCTTTTCCGCAGTGTGTTCACCCGGCGCGGGCACCGGATCTCCGAGCAGAGGATGGAACGGCTGACCGCACTGGAGGCCAGCAAAAGCTTTAGCGCCGAGGATCTTGTCCGCGCCTTCATTGAGCCAGCGGCCGAACTTTACGCAACGCCCCATGGCCGCGCCTTCCTACGCTTGCACGCGCGGCTGCATATGGAGCCCGAAGTCCTGTCCTTTGAACTGCGCCGACTGGTCTACAACGAGTCCACACGGGCGTATGCTCATGCGTTCGCGCGGTTCACGCCGGGCCTGGAGCTCCACGAAGTGTTCCAGCGGATGTCCCTCCTGATCGGCAGCTATCTGTACGCCTACTCCGGCACCAGTCGTCTGGATGAGTTGGTAGGGGCACAGTGCAAGGACGCTACGGCGGGCCTTCTGGACAGCATTGTGGCTTTCGGCACCGCCGGCATGACGTCCACCGGAAAGAGCAGCTCATAGCAACTGTATCTGCCAGGTGGTTGCGCCGGTCCATTTCTTTCGGCTCTTGCACAGCGAAACCGCTTGACTGGGACTGGCCCGTTACCGGAGGCCTGAGATCATTTGCTTACGCCTCGCGCTCGGGGTTGAACCGCAAGAGCCGCAGCGCGTTCAGCGTAACGAGGACCGTCGCCCCGGTATCGGCCAGGATGGCGATCCAGAGCCCCGTCACGCCGAACACGGTCGTCACCAGGAAGACTGCCTTCAGCCCAAGGGCGATGGTCACGTTCTGGCGGATGTTGGCCATAGCGGTCCGGGCAAGGCGGATCATGCCCGCGACGTCCGTCACCCGGTTGCGCAACAAGGCTGCATCCGCCGTTTCCAACGCCACATCGGTGCCTGACCCCATCGCCACGCCGACATTGGCTGAGGCCAGAGCCGGGGCGTCGTTGATGCCGTCGCCGATCATCATCACACCGCCCGCCGCAGCCATGGCCCTGATCTCGGCCACCTTGTCCTCGGGCATCAGGGCAGCGCGATGGTCGATGCCCAGCCCGCCCGCGATGGCGGCAGCAGTGCGTTCGTTGTCGCCAGTCAGCATGACCGAGCGGATGCCCATTGCCGCCAGTTGGCGCATCCCTTCCAGCGCGTCGGGGCGGGGTTCGTCCCGCATGGCGATCAGGCCGAGGGCACGCCGGGCGCGGAAGACCACAACCACCGTCTTGCCCATCTCCTCGAGCGCCGTTGCAAGCCGGATGCCGTCTGCATCCAGAGCACCCTGTTCGTTGGCATAGGACGGGGAGGCGACCCAGGCGGGATCTCCCGCAACCGTAGCGACTACGCCCTTGCCGATGATGGCCCTGGCCTCTAACGCCGGCAAGGCTGCAACCGTGTCGGCGCCCGCGCGGCGCAAGATCGCCTCGGCCAGAGGATGGCTCGATCCGGTTTCAACGCCGGCGGCCACCGCCAGCACCTCTGCTGCACTGGCTTGCAGCGGGACCACATCGGTCACCACCGGGCGACCGGCCGTCAGGGTGCCGGTCTTGTCAAAGGCCACGCGGTTGATCTTGGCTGTCGCCTCGATCACCGCACCACCTTTCATCAGCAGCCCCCGCCGCGCGCCCGATGACAGGGTTGACGCGATGGACGCAGGCACCGAGATCACCAGCGCGCAGGGGCAGCCGATCAGCAGCAGTGCCAGCGCGCGGTAAACCCACGTCCCCCAGTCCTGCCCAAGAGCCAGCGGGGGCACCAATGCCACCAGCAGCGCCACTCCGACGATGGCGGGCATGTAGTAGAAACTGAAGCGGTCGATGAACCGCTCGGTCGGGGCGCGGGCGGTTTCGGCCTCCTCCACCAGCTTGATGATGCGGGCGATTGTGTTGTCCTCGGCCGCGCGGGTCACCGTCACGCGCAAGACTGCCTCGGCATTGATCGAGCCTGCAAAGACCGGCTCGCCCGGTCCCTTGGTCTTTGGCACGGACTCGCCCGTGACCGGGCTTTCGTCGATGCCGCTGGTGCCGTCGAGGATATCGCCATCGGCGGGAATCCGGTCGCCGGGGCGGACCAGAACCGTCTGCCCGACCTGCAGCATGGCTGCGTCCACCTGACGCGTCGTGCCATTCGTTTCCAGCAGCGCGGTTTTCGGAATGAGGCTGGCCAGCGCACGGATGCTGTCGCGCGCCTTGTTCGCGGCAACGCCCTCCAGAACCTCGCCCACGGCGAACAGAAACACCACCAGCGCCGCTTCTTCCGCTGCCCCGATGAACAACGCGCCGATGGCTGCGATCGTCATCAGCATTTCAATGGTGAAGGGCGAGCCCAAGCGCAACGCTGCAATGGCGCGCTTTGCCACCGGGGCCACCCCGATCAGGCAGGCGGCGATGAAAGCCAAATGGGCAATCTCGGGCGAGGCCTGCAGCTTGACCCCCCAGGCGGCCGTCAGCAACGCGCCAGTGCCGATCACCAGCCGCCCGTTGGCCTTTTGATACCAGGCGAGGCCGCGCTCGGCTGGCGTCTCGTGCACATGACCTGGCGTGCCATGGTCATCGTCGGTGGCCATGGCGCCACGGGTCTTGTCATGATCGTGCCCCGCGTGGTCCGCTAGCTTTGGCTCAGGCATCATGAAGGCCTTCACCTTCGACGGTTTGCGCGCACCGATGCCGAAGCCCAGCTTTTCCACCGCAGCTTCGACCTGCGCGCGTGACGAGGTGCCCGTCGCCAGTCTCAGCGTCAGCTTCTCGGCCATCACAGCAACAGACACCTCCGATACGCCGGGAAGCCGTTCCACTGCGGTGCGGATCTTGCTGGCACAGGCGGCACAGTCCATCCCCGTGACCGTCCATTCGCATGAGTCGTCTGATTTTTCCGAAGTCATCTCAATTCCTTCCGGCCGGATGTTGCTGGCCGTTGCACCTCATCTGCCTCCTGTCTAATCTCTCTAGTAACTAGAGCATCAAGAGGTCATTCATGCTGACAATCGGAAAGCTGGGTAAATCCGCCGGGGTCAAGGTGCCGACCATCCGCTACTACGAGGAGATCGGCCTTCTGCCCGAGGCCGAGCGCAGCGCCGGCAACCAGCGGCTCTACACAAGGCGCACACTCGAACGGCTGACCTTCATCCGCCATGCCCGCGAGCTGGGGTTTCCGTTGGACGCCATCCGTGACCTTTTGAGCCTGTCGGACCGGCCCGACCAGTCGTGCGCCGCAGTCGATGCCATTGCGTCGGCGCAGCTTGTGGCCGTCGAGGCGCGGATTTCCCGGCTGATGGCCCTCAAGGCCGAGTTGGAACGGATGGTCACCCAATGTGCCGGCGGCCGGATTTCCGACTGCCATGTGATCGAGGTGCTTGGCGATCATTCGCTATGCGCGCACGACCACAGGACGGACGCCTCGGCCCAGCATGAACGCACCGCCGATATTGGCGCTTTACGCCCCCGCAGCGTTGGTTGAAATCGCCGGGTGCTTTGCCGTCTAGGCGTGGATCCGGCTGGGGCGCCGGACCTGTGGCTGGTCTCTGGCCTTATGTCGCTTGCCAGCGGCGCCAACGCGGGTTCGGCGGGTCGATCATGCCAAGCATGTCGGTGCGCCTCGACAGCGCTGCCGCAGTGCCCCTCGCACAGCGGGGATGTTTGGCGGAAGGTCAGGGTGGTCATGCTCCAGTTCTGCGCGGTCCACTGCGGAACAAAGCCGGACAGCGGCCACCCTTTTGCCATCGTCCCACAGCTGCCGACGCAAGCGCTGCCTACGCCAGCCCCAACGCCGCCCCAAGTCACCCCGCCAGCGGAGCGGCGATCCGCCAGCAGGCATGCGAAAGGACGAACTGTGCGGCAAGACGGCGGGGCGATCCTCGACGCGAGGCATAGCGGTTCAGGATGCGCCGGATCAAGGCGCTAGGCTGCTCCTCACAAACGCAGTAAGCCCCCGCATAGGGGGCTCGTCCAACGTTGATGTGGCGTTGATGTAAAATGCGGAACGCAAAAAGCGCCCCAAGGGGCGCTGCGCAAGTCTTTGTTATTATTGTATAATTTGGTTGCGGGAGTAGGATTTGAACCTACGACCTTCAGGTTATGAGCCGCAGTTCGCCAGCACTTCCAGATCTAACAAATTCAAACACTTATTCTTCAAGCTTTTGATTTCAGTAACTTTATTGGACTTTACTGGCCGGCTTTGACCAGGCTTCACCGGATCCGGACATGCGCAGAACTGCATTCACGGGTTGACCAGGCGTTGACAAGAGCAACGCAAGGATCCTCGAAAGTGAAGATTATCCCGCTCAGCACCCGCCGGTCATCGACCCGGGGCTTCCCGCGGGACTTGGGAAAGAACGGAAGCCGCCGCTCCATCTGCGCTTCCGTCAGCCAGAACAGCTCGCTCATGATCCCTCCCCAAATCGGGATCTTGAATTACGCGGCCAGCCCGCGCTCAAGCGGATTTATGGGTCCTGACTCTAGTCGTTATCGGATCAGCTGTATTCCAGGCGGCCAATGACCAATTCGGGGTCGACACTTGCCTCGCCTACATTTGTAAGGCAGTCGAATTCCACAAAAAAAGTCGAACCAATGCCTAGCTCGCTGACGTAATCGATGGTGCCATTGTGGCGTTCGACGATTTGCTTTGTGATGTTTAGGCCAAGGCCGGTGCCGCCGACCTTGCGAACATCGGAGGAGTCCACTTGGCTGAACTTGCCAAACACGCGGTCTCTGGCACCTGTCGGAATACCCACTCCTTCGTCTTGGACCGAGATACGGATGCGGTCACCAAAGGTTTCCACCCGCACCTGAACTGCGCCGCCCTGACCAGAAAACTTAAGAGCGTTCGACAACAGGTTGTTCATTACCTGTATCAGGCGGCTGCGGTCGCCCATGAATCCACAATTCTCAACGCAGGCGGCGGTCGTTACATGGATGCCCAGTTTATCAGCATATCCTGTGGTAGACTCCACTGCCTCTTTCACCAGGTCGTTCGCGTCGAGCGGTTCGAAATCGAACTTAATTTCGCCGGCCTCGATCTTTTGCAGGTCAAGCAGATCGTCGATCAGGTCGGCAAGCCGATGCCCGTTCTTGGCCGCGATGCCGATAACGGGCTTGAGGTTTTCGGGAACCTCACCCAGCACGCCGTTGTTGATGAGGTCGAGCCCGCCGATGATTGAGGTGAGCGGCGTGCGCAGTTCGTGGCTGACCGTGGACAGGAACTGCGATTTGATCTCCAAGGCGGCCTTGGCTCGTTCATTTTCCTCTTGGATACGTTTCATCTGGTCAAGTCTCTCTTGGTAGCCGAGATAAAACTTCACCGATATGTTGACAATGAAGTAGAGCACGAAGATGATCGTGAAGAACTCCAGCCAGACGTAGGAACTGAGTGGCGGGGAGTAACGCAACACGTCCAGGAACGCGATGTAGAGAAACGCGACACCATAGATCGAAAGTCGCAACAGCAGTACGCCAATCATCTGGCTATTGTACATCGCGGCAAAAATCGATGCCGAGAACAGAAAGAAAAGCGGCGTGAAATGTCCGCCCGATGTTTGTTGAACCGCAATGTTGACAATAAAGATGCTGATTGCGGTCGCGCTGAGGACCGTATTGAGGGCGATGCGTTTGAGAATCTGTCGGCCCACGACCGGGTCTTGCCCATCCCACGCCTTGGATTTGCGCCCGAGGATCAGGTCGAGCATTTCTGTCAGAACCACCCCTGAGTAGCACACAAACGTCGAGATCGGATCAAAATACAGCGCAGCAAGAACCGCCGCAGCGAAAAAGCTGCCTTGCCGTTGCCAGACCAACTGGTTGAGGAGGACGACGTAATCTTTGATAGGTTTCTCGCGACCGTCCGAATTGAACCAATTCGCCCAGGCCGCCCCGAACGCGCTCAGATCCTTCATGCATGCCTCTCACGCTGTAGTAAGCTAGCTCTCTACCGCGTCTCTGTGTCGAAAAATTGACCTAGATGGCCCAACTGCGGCTTTTTCTAGCAGAGCGAGAGGCAAAGCGTCGGGAGCCCGCGTGCTTTTTTGACGTGGAAGGGGTCACGCTACGTTCTGGTCAGGCAGCTTTGGAGCGGCCCTCCTTGGAGGCAACATAAACCTTCGAAAGGACAGGAAACGCAATGCTGGCATTCGGGAATCTGTCCATCGGACCAAAAACCGGTGTGCGCGCCAGAACCGCATCGCGCTGTTCCCGAAAATTGGCAGTTAAAAGGTGAAGGGGCTTCTTTAGCCCGGGGTAGCTGCGTGCCTTTATTGCCAGTTCATAACCGAGGTACCGCCGGTAAAACGGGATGTGCTCGGTTCGCACAGATGCAAGAGCCAGGTCGATGTCGTAAAACATCGCAGCGAGAAACGGGATGCGTAGGGCCAAAAAGTGCAATGGCACGCTCATTTTTCGGGCCGCAGGATCGATCACAAACCTGGTCGGATCAAGAGACGTCTGCCCCTGCTCGAGATGGTCCAAAAGCTCAGGAAAGACATTCAGCGTCGGTGATCTAAGCGAGAGCTTCGATAACAGGTGCAACCGCATCGCTGCGGAAATCTTTCCATCCAGCTCGATCGCGACGTGGACGCAATTCGGAGCTTCATCGAGTGCGTCCGACATTATCGCGCTCGCATCTTCGGAAATTGCTCCTTCGGCATGATAGCATTTGTAGCGAAGGCGATAAACCTTCTCTAGGTCATCTTTATCGGTGATAATCTTGTAGCGGGAGCGCTTCAGCGCCTCGATGACTTTAGGGTTCATGATTGGCTCTTCTGTCCTTGGGCAGCTACGACTTTGCGCGACAAACGAGGAGGTCGCTGTATCCGCGATAAACGGATCGCTGCCTCACGATCTCAAAACCCGCTGCGGTTACCGCCGATGCGATCTCTGTCTCGGAGTGTGTCCGATAAACGCCCTTCTTCTGCGCCTTGGAGATGGCTTTGTTCTGCTTGGCGATTTCCCTGCCCTGCCAAAGGACCCGGAGCGCGCCGGCAAGTCCAAGTTTTTGTTTCAAACTTGAAAACAGGTAACTGCGCCAGTCGGCCACGTCTATGACGCGACCGATATCGATGAGATATAACCAGCCGCCGGGACGGAGCAACCGACGCAGGTCGCCGAGCCGCTGCTCTGGCGCGGGCATTGCGTAAAGCGCGTGGACGCAGATGACAAGATCGGCGGTCGCCGGTGCATCGATATCTTCAAGCGCGAGGGAGTCGTAAGAAACATCTACATGGTGCGCCAGTTTGGCGCGCGCCGCCCCACTCATTCCTGCGTCGGGCTCTACGAAGCGGATCTCGCTGCCGGGGCAGGCGCGAGCGGCGATCTCGGTATAGTTTCCGGTGCCGCCGCCGATGTCGTAGATCAAACGCGGTGTCGTTATTGTCGCAAGGAACGCCTCGAAGTCGCGCAGAAGGGCTTGGTACTCAGGATTGTGTTCGGAAAGCAGATCGTAGGCCGCTGCGTAGCTGCTCCAATCGACTCGAACCGACCGATCATCCGGTTCAGATCTATCGGGAGACACAGGAACGGATCCCGAAGCACTGGCGTGTGACGGCATGGGAGAGAGACTCCGACGTTCAGTTGAGGATGGCCAAGCGCAGGACTTGCTTAGTTAACGTCAGGTTAAGACACGAAGCTGACATTGCAAGGCAATTCGTCAACAGTGCGATCGGACGCTACGGAATGTTTCCGGCGCTTCAGCGGGCCGACAAATTGTGTGCCTTGGGGTTTGCAACTCCGAGACTGCAGCTCCGCTCGCGCGCTTCTACAAGATATGCCGTTGGATCAAGACGCACCCTCCAAATGTGGCGCGGCCCGGCGAACTTGAGAGCTCTCCGGCACCACCAAGAAGCCAGGTTAAGGGTGAAGCCAAGGCGAGGCTGCTTCGGACAGGTCGCGGCAACCACGGGAGACGCTGGGGTGGCTCACAGGAGCAAATTCAGATGATCGAACAAATTGTTACCGCAATTCTGAGCGACAAGGGAGAGAATCACTTGGACGCGATGGCTCTTGGGGGCGTGATGAAGGTGTTTGGGATCGATGACGGCCAAGCAGTTGTGGATCTCGTCGCGCATTTTCTTGGTATCGCAACGCACCACAACGTTAACGCAGCCCCCTCGGCAAAGGCGGCGCTGAAGGCGGTCCACCGACAGGAATTTCTGAGCTCAGAGTTTGACCAGCTTGCTCAAAATCTCAGTGCCGTCAAATCCCGGGAATCCGCTGCGAAATCAGCCTAGAAGCGTCACGTGCACTGCATCGGACCATACTGAACCGTTGCCTTGCGGACGTGTTACCGTGAAGCGGGATGGTCACCTGCATAGGCTAGGGGTCGGATCGCGGTCGCCGACCTTCACTGTGTCGCGCTCATGATGACATGGATTCGCTGCGGCACCCGTCGAGTGACTGCTCTTAAGAGCGCTGCCTCGCAGCATCCGCGAGTGACGTGAGTCAGGACAGGGCGTTATGAAGGCGGGGACAGAAGCGGGGGCAGGTCAGGCCCGGAATGTCTGCACTGCCTTCGCTCACCCCTGATCAGTGCTGCGCGATGCACGAGTAGCCGGTGTGGTGACGCTGCGGCGCGGCATCGAAGTGGTTGGCGGAAGCTGGCTCTGGGCCCGCCTTCGCTGCCGCCTTCATTCCCGCGGGGTCACGTCACGCATCCCCTTTTTCAGCAGCAGCGCCACTTGGTCTGCGGTGAACTTAAACCCCGGCCCGTCCGGGGTACGTCTGCTTAAACCGGATATTTCGGCCTGCATGGGTCGACACGCACGATCCTGAACGTTTCGCGGCCAGTGCTGAACTGACGGCCGTAATCGGCGGCAGACAGTCCGAAGGCTTCCGCCAGCGCTTCGAAACGCAGCCTTTCCGGGTCGAGCGCGGTGCCGTCCGGAAGAGGGATCGACACGCGGAGCGCCATATCGAAGCCCCAGCGCAGATCGACGGCCGCGATGTCCCTAGCCTCGACCACCAAGCCATGACGCGCTGCCACATCCTGGCAGGCCTTGAGCATCTCGACCTGCACACGTTGGCAGAGTGCGGGCGTCAGGTTTCTGGGAGGCTTGGCGTTCGGCATGGTGGTGGGCTCAGGGTTTTGGAAACGGACCGCGTTCCACGAGTCATATTGCAAGCGCCCATCGGCTTAAAATCTGCGATGGGTCGAATGCGCTGCCAGTGTCCAGGGCGCAGTTCACGATCCGGAACACCGATCGTCCGACAGCAGTCGCTCCCTGAGGGCTGCCAGTCGCGCTGGGCGCTCATAGCTTGCCTGCGATCTCCCGGTCCGGAACGCCCTTCCCCGCCTCAATTCCACCTTCCGCCTGTATTCCGGCCCCTGCCCCGTGCTCGGACTTGATAGTGGCGCGGGTCTACGCCTGTGTCACCGGGCAAGGAGGCGAGATGCATGGTCAAGAGACTGAAACTGAATGAGAAAACCCTGCGCGACGCCGAGCCGAAGCCCGGCGCCAGCTACCAGATCTTCGACACCGAGGTGCTCGGGTTTGCGGCCCGGGTCCAGGCATCGGGGGCGCGGACCTTCACCATCGATTACCGGCATGCGGGGCGCCAGCGGCGCATGACCATCGGGCGCTGGCCGGAATGGAGCGTCCCGGCGGCACGCGAGCGGGCCAAGGAACTGCGCCGCGCCATCGACGAGGGGCAGGACCCTCTGGCGGCGCGCGAGGATTCCCGGGAGGCGCCGCGCATCAAGGACCTGATCAACCGCTACATCGCGGAGCACCTGCCGAAGCTGTCGAAGACCAATGCCGGCGACCAGGTCTCGATGCTGAAGAAGATGCTCGAGCCCGCCTGGGGCAGCAAGCTGGTGGCGGAGATCACCAAGTCCGACGTCGCACGATTCCTGGATGTCGTCGCCGAGGGCCGGCCCCGGCCCTGCAAGCTCAAGCCCCGGAACCGGGCCCGGAAGCTGCAAGGCCACAAGCCGACTCCGATCCGGGCCAACCGCATGGGCGAGGTGCTGCGCAAGATGTTTACGCTGGCGGTGGAATGGGAATGGCGCAGCGACAATCCTGCGCAGGGCTTTCACCGTCGGATCGAGCATGCCCGCGAGCGGTTCCTCAGCCCGGAGGAGCTGACGCGGCTGGCGGCCGTGCTCGATCGCGCCGAGGATCAGCGCGCGGCGGCGATCATCCGCCTCTGCATGCTGACCGGTGCCCGGGTGGGCGAGGTGCGCACCGCGCGCTTCGAGCAGTTCAACCTCGACTATGCGATCTGGTCGAAGCCCGCCTCGACCACCAAGCAGCGCAAGATCCACCGCGTACCGATCTCGCAGGACGTTGCTGCCATCGTGCGCCAGCGGCAGCTGGTGGTGCCGCGCGGCAATCCGTGGCTGTTTCCCGGCGACGTCGTCGGCCAGCCGGTGCGCGAGATCCGCCGCTTCTGGACGCGTGTGCAAAGGGAGGCCGAACTGCCCGACGTGCGCATCCACGACCTGCGTCACACCTTTGCCTCTCTGCTGGTCAGCGGTGGCGCATCGCTCGAGATGATCGGCAAGCTGCTCGGCCACAGCCAGATGCAGACCACGCAGCGTTATGCCCATCTGATGGACTCGCCGCTGCGCGCTGGTGTCGATACGGTGGCCAGCCTGCTGCGGCCCCGTCCCCGGCTGGTGCACGATGCCGCGCAAGAAGCGGCGCTGGGCACCGCGACGGACGCGTTGGATCTGCCGAAGTCGGCGTGAGCGTCAGGTCACCTCCTCGCCGCGCAGCCCGCGCCAGAGCGCAGAGAGCCGTTTGCGGATTGTGCTTTCCTCCGGCACATCGCCGGACCTCGAGTTCCGGACGAACCAGTCCTGCACTTGCGCGATCAACGCCGACTGGGTCTCGGGCACACCGGCCTCAAACAGAAGACAGGTCAGCCAGGCATACATGCCGTCCCAGTCATAGCGCGGGGTTGCCCCGATATGGGAGGGCGGGCGCCGCAGCAGGTCCCGCTCCTCTTCGAAGGCCTGCAGCGGCCCCGCGGCGAAAAGCAGGTCCGAGGAGTGGATTGGCAGACCTTCCGGGGGATCAGTGATCTTCAGCCAGGATGCGCCACCGGGCGGCAGGACACGCTTCAGACGACACACCTCTTCGCTTCGGCCATACCGCCGAAACATGGGCATCAGTTCGGCGATCGGAACCTGCACCATCCCCGCCACCGTCTCCTCGCCGCAGCTGACCGGCGAGATGCCCGCCAACACCTGCAAATGCCCCGCGGCCCCCCAACCCGCGACGTCGGCCGGGTGGCAGCCCCAGCGTGCGGCGATCTCATAGACCGAATAGAAGGCGATCGGCGGCAACGGCATCACGAACTCCGTCAGACATGCGGCATCCTTCGGCCAGAGCCGTCGGCATGCGGGTGGGGTGACCCGCCGTTCCACGCAGGCGGGCAATTGCGGTGAAGAGCATGTCCTGAAGAGAAACCGCCTTTGGCTGGTCGCTGGGGCAGCTCGATCTGCGGACGGCGGAGTGTCCTGCCCCCCTGAACCTGTGGATGAACATCCCGGTCAGCCCTGACGGGAAGATCACTTGGGGAGAGCCGCTCAGCAAGCCCGGGGATCACGTGACCTTGCGTGCGGTCCTCGATTGCATCGTGGTCATGTCCACATGCCCTCAAGACATGATCCCGATCAACGGCGCCGCCTGCACACCGACCGAGGTTCATTTCCGTCTGATTGGCTGACCGGACGTCAAGCCACGCCAGGGCACTGGCTGCTGCTCGATCCGGCAATGCAATGCCATGTTGTTCACCTTGTGCCCGCCCCGGGGCCGACAGCTTGAGAGCTACCGTCCACGGGCGTCCTCGTTTCATGCGACGGTCAGGACGATCTTTCCCTGAGCGTGACCCTCGGCGGCGCGGGCATGGGCCTTGGCGGCTTCGGCCAGCGGAAACGCGGAGTCGATCACCACGCGCAGCGTCCCATCCGCCAGCAAGGGCGCCGCAGCGTCCAGTTGCGCCCCGCTGGATCGCACCTGGGTCGAGGAGACCGTCACCCCGGTGCGGTCGGCCTCTGCCTGTCCTTCGAACCCGAGCGGGTTGACGATGAACAGGGCGCCGCCGCGCTTCAATGTTGCAAGGAACCGCGCGGAGGCTGCACCCCCGACGCAATCCAGAACAAGGTCAAGATCGGAATATTCCCCCTCCACCTTGACCTTCGTGTAGTCGCAGACGTCGTCGGCACCGAGGTTGCGAAGCAACTCGCCATGCCTCTCCGACCCGACGGCGATGGCATGCGCGCCTTGCCATTTTGCCAGCTGCAGGGCGAGATGCCCGACGCCGCCAGCCGCGCCATTCACCAGGACGCGGCGGCCCTTTAGCGGCAGGGGCCTATGGGCTTCTTTCTGGAAGGGGTTGGGCGCGTCATGGCCAAGCTCGATCAGGAACTGCCAGGCGGTCAGCAGGGACATCGGCGCCCCGGCGGCATGGGCGTGATCGATCCCGGCAGGCTTTCGGCCAACCTGATCTGCCGGTACGGTGACATATTCGGCATGTCCCCTTGCCTGTCCCATCATGCCCTCGGGAAAGCGCACCATGGCGTAAACCTCGTCGCCGGGGGCGAAGCCGGTCACCCCGTCCGCGACCACATCGACGACACCAGACACATCCGTGCCCAGGATCAGCGGAAACTCTCCCTCTGGCCGCCACTCCGGCGGCAAGGCGCGGTAGCCGTCCCGGAGATACCAGTCGGGCGGGTTCAGGCCTGCCGCCTTCACGCGGATACGGATCTCACCAGCCGCGGGCTCAGGCATCGGGGCGTCCTCACAACGAACGACTTCGGGGCCGCCGAAGCCATGTTGCAGTGCCGCTTTCATCATCTGGGTCATGGGCTGTTCCATCATCGGTGTTTGTGATGCGGGATAGATATGCGTGGCACCCGCGTCTATAATCCCGCCAGAAGTCACTTAAGTTGTGCCATCATGGAAAAGATCGGCCTGGAACGCCTGACCGGCCTCATTGCCTTTGCACGGGCCGGCTCGCTCGGAAGCTACTCGGCTGCGGCGCGGTCCCTGTCGGTATCGCCCTCTGCCGTGAGCAAAAGTGTGCGGCGGCTCGAGGAGCAGTTGCGGGTCGCGCTGTTCACCCGCACCACACGCTCCCTGACGCTGACGACGGAAGGCCAAGACCTGCATCAGCGCGTCTTGCGGCTGATCGAAGCCGCAGAAGACATCGAGCAGGCGGCGGGCAGCCTGCGCTCCAAGCCTTCGGGGAGGCTGCGCATTGCCGCGCCGATGTCCCTGGGCATCCACGTCATCGCCCCGGCCCTCCCCGCCTTCCGTAGGCGGTATCCCGACGTCACCATCGACCTGCGGCTCAGCGACCAGATCGTCGATATCGTGGGCGAGGGCATCGACGCAGCGGTTCGGATCGGAGAACTTGCGGATTCCCGGCTCATGTCACGAAAACTGGCCGTGCAGAGGCTCTGCTGCTTCGCCTCCCCCGGTTATCTTCTCGAGCGTGGCCATCCTAGCAGCCCGTCCGACCTCGCCGCGCATGACACGGTCGCGCTGCGCTTCCAAAGCTCGGGCCAGTTGCTGCGCTGGCCATTCCTGCGCGGTGGCAAGATCATCGAGTTGCTGCCCGATCCTGCGATCACGGTCGACGCCAGCGAGGCACTGGTGACTGCCCTTGTCGCAGGCGCGGGCATCGGCATGACGTCGACCTTGCTTGCGCGGCCGCATGTGGAAAGCGGCGCATTGGTGCAGGTACTTGGCGACTTTGCCGTCGAGCGCAGCACGATCACCGCGATCTGGCCGGCGAGCCGTGGCGGCAACCCCGCCGTGCGCGCGTTCATGGACTTCCTGCAAGCGGAGTTTGGTGCCGAGACTGCGTAGTAGCGCCCAAGCAGGCTAAAGCGGCTGCCGGGCCCGCAACCCGTCGACAAAGAGGGCGACCATGCGCCGGGCCTGACCTGGCCGGTCAGGCTTGGTCGCCATGGCCAGACTGGCCACGGCACCTATGATGTCGTCGGCGTCGACATCCCGGCGCGCATCGCCGGACGCGACCGCCGCCGCCAGGAGCGTCTCGAGAGCCGGGCGCAGCCTTTGATCGAAATAGGCGGGCAGGCTGTCAAAGGCAGGGCTGCCCGCATGAAGCGCCGAGGCCAGGCCCCGCTTCGTGGCAATGAACTCCGCGAAAAGCTGGATCCATTTGGCCATCGCGTCGAAGGGGGTATTCTCGGCCGAAAGCCGTGCGGCAGCATCGGCGCAGGCATCCACCTCCCGCCGGAAGACGGCGGCGATCAGGCCGGCACGCTCGGGAAAATGCCGGTAGAACGTGCCGACGCCGACGCCGGCCTTCTGCGCGATGTCGCGCACCGGCGCATCCACCCCCGACTCCGCGAAGACAGCCTTGGCCGCTTCCAGAAGCGAGGCGACGTTGCGCTGTGCATCGGCGCGGACGGGCCGGGCGGTGCCGGTCTTTGCTTCGGGATCGGGGTCGGGAGGGGTCGGGTCGCTGCTCACCACATAGTCCTTGCCAAGCGGAACAACGTTCCGTATATAAGCGGAACGCGCTTCCACTTGATCCTACCGCAAGGATCCGCGGCAAGCCAGCGACAAGGCGACAACAGATCAACGTCATTCGCCCGACCGTCCCGAACCTGCAGGGCCGCTCGCCCTCGGGCGGGGCCCGGACCCAAGGAGCCAGACCATGAATAACCTGCTTCGCCTCGCCCAACATATCCCCGTCAATCCCGAGGTGCCGGTGATCTCGGTCCACCCCGTCACCCTATCCGCCCCGAACCGCGGAATGGATCTGGAGGTACGGATATCTGCCCCGGTCGAAGGGGACGACCTGCCCGTGATCCTGTTGTCGCACGGCCACGGCCCCTCGCTCTATATCCCCTCGGCTCAGGGCTACGGGCCGATCGCCAGTTTCTGGGCGGCGCATGGCTTTGTCGTCATCCAGCCCACCCACCTGAATGCCAAGGCGCGCGGCATGGATCCCGAGGCTGCAGGCGGGCCTGCCTTCTGGAAGTCCCGTGTGTCGGACATGCGCCAGATCATCGATGAGCTCGGCACCGTCATCGGTGCGGTGCCCGGTCTGGCCGGCCGCGTGAACATGACGAAGATCGTGGTTGCGGGGCATTCCCTGGGTGGGCAGACCGCGGGGGTGCTTCTGGGCGCGCGGGTCGATGATCCCAACGATCCGGAGGGGAGCAATCTTGACATGTCGGACCCGCGCATTCTGGCGGGTGTGCTTCTGGCTGCTCCGGGCAATGGGGGCGGGGACCTCGCCGAGGCCATCACCAGCCATCCGGGATTTTCGTTCCTCAGCCCCGATTTTGGCCACATGACAACGCCGACCCTCGTGGTCACAGGTGACAAGGACGTGAACCCCCGCCTGACAACCCGCGGCCCCGACTGGCACGCGGACCCCTATCATCTGAGCCCCGGGATCAAGTCGTTGCTGACGCTCTCGGGCGGCGAGCACGCCCTGGGCGGCATTTCGGGCTTCGATGCAAAGGAAACCACGGACGAAGATCCCGACCGGCTGGAGGCGGTCTGCCGCATGACCTGGGCCTGGCTGCGCACGGCGTTCGATCCGTCCGACAGCGCCTGGGCGGAAGCTTCTCAGGCGCTCGCCGGACCCGCGAGTTCCTTGGGCGACGCTGTGTCGAAACAAGCGTAGACCTGAATGCGGGGCTGCCCCGCAGCTGCTGCGCGGCCCCGAAGCGAGGATGGGCAGGCAGATGCTGATCGCCCGCTTCGACGATTGGCGCCGGGGGCAGCGATGATTGCTGCGAACCTGGCGCGCACCGCGCTGCGCTACGGTGCGATCGCATTCACCATCCTCCCGTTCCTGTTGAACCTCCGTCGGGCTGGGGAACGGGCCGGGCGACTATCTGAACGGCTCGAAACAAGGGAGAGAAACGATGCCATCCATCGCCAGATGCTTGAGGCTGCCAGCCGCCGTCCTGCTGATCGGCGCGCTCTGGCTGAGCGGTTCGCGAGGGTCGGTTCTGAGGCGGCGGCGGCCTGCCCGCCCGTGGTGGAATACAGCGCAGAAGAGCAGGCGGGCGCTGCGGCCGAGGTCGGGGAGTTGGCGGAAGGGGCGATGGTGGTCCGGATGCTCGGCGACTATGCCGTCCTGCGCGATCAGGCGCGGGCGTGCGAGTGAGCAGGCAAAGAGGCAGCCTGTACGGAACGCAGAGAATCTGGGCGCACATATCAGTGACGCAGAGGGAAGAAAGCGGCCTGGCGGGGGTGCGGCATGGCAGCTGCAGGTTCCACAATAGCCCTTTAGTGTTCTAGGGGCAGCGGCGAGGCTGGCGCAGATCCTTGCCTTGCGGCGCCGCACCGCATTAATCTTCCAGTGCTATTTGCTGTTCGCCATCAAGACCGCGCGCGAGAGCATCATCAACGCGTTGATCACCATGCAGCGAAAGCCACGTGCCGAAGCCAACCCGCGGGCGATCGCGATCCTGCGCGAGATGACAGGGCGAGCCGCCTGCCTCGCGGCGTCGTTCCTTCGCCGTGTTAGGTTGCGCATAAGTTCCCGTTGCTGCCAGAGCACACATCCGGAAGGGATTTTCACCCCTGCCGAACCAAAACGCGTCTCGGACATTAGGGTTCGCCCTTAACCCGAGGTTTTCATGCGATCCATAGTGCTCTGCGTCCCTCTCCTGATAGCTGGCCCCGCGTTTGCCCTGACGCCGGAGGACATTGAAACCGCGACCTTTGACGGGTTCGAAGTGCCGGAAGGCCAGTCAGGACTGACTGTAAAGCTGCAAGTCCTGCTGGATCGGTCCGGGATCTCTCCGGGTGTCGTGGACGGATACAAGGGCGGGATGAGCGAAAGTGCCTTGCGCGGGTTTGAGGAACGTCACGGCCTGCTGGTCGACGGCATTCTCGATCCAGAAGCCTGGTCTGTTCTCATCGGCGGCGACGCGATGCCAATCCTGATGATCTACACCGTCAGTGCCGAGGATGTTTCGAGCCTGACCGAAACCATCCCCGACAACGTTGCCGAAAAGGCAAAACTTGAACGGCTCGGCTACCTTCGTGTCACGGAACGCTTGGCGGAGCGATTTCACATGGACGAAGACTTTCTGATGACCCTGAACCCGCAGGCGGCCTTTGACGTCGGTGGGTCAGTCTGGGTTGCAGCCCCGGGCGACGCGCTGGTGGCCGAGGTTTCCCGGATCGAGATCCGCAAATCGGAACGCCGCGCCGTGGCCTTCGATGCAATGGGATGGATGGTGACGAACTATCCGGTCGCCATCGGGTCCGCAGCCACGCCCTCGCCCGAAGGTGTTGTCGAAGTTGTAGCCGTCGCGATGGACCCGACCTACAGCTATCTGCCGGACATCAACTTTGTCGTGGATGGGGTGACAGAGGCCCTGATCCTGCCGCCCGGGCCAAATGGCCCTGTGGGGTCGGTCTGGATCGACCTGTCCAAGCCGACCTATGGCTTGCACGGCACGGATACTCCGGCCGCGCTGTTTCAGGCCGCAAGCCGCGGTTGCGTTCGGTTCACCAACTGGGACGTGGAAGAGCTGGCCCATCTGGTAAAGCCGGGTGTGTCGGTGGAATTTCTGGAATGACGCGGTTCGCGGCACTGCTGGTGGCAATGGTCCTTGCCGTGCCGGCGGGCGCACAGGATGCAGAACCGCCGACGTCCGAACGCCCGGTGCCCCGCCCCGAAGACGCCCCCGGGGTTCCCGAGGAAGCGCCTGCCGCCCCCCGAAAGGCTCCTTCGGTCTCCGAATTTGCCCCTGTGGGCACTGTGCCTCTGCGATTTTCTCCACAGACGGCAGGTGACGAGACGGAGAGTGCCGCCGAAGCTGGCGCGACCATCGCACCCCAGCCGGGACAACGGGATCTGCTGCGGCTCGACGATGCGGCCCAGGCGTCCTGCCTGGTCGCGCTGCGCGAACTGGCGGTCGTCTTCGAGGAGGTCGAGGCCATCGTGCCCGACGACGATGCCGACTGTGGCATCTTGCAGCCCGTCAGCGTCAGCGAGATCGCACCGGGCGTCGCCCTTGTGCCTCCCGCCGTGATCCGCTGTCCGACGGCGCTGGCGCTCGCCGCCTGGGTGCAGGATTTCGTCCTGCCGGCAGCGAGCCGCCTTGACGATCGGGGCGCGCTGACCGCGATCGACAACGGCTCCGGTTACGTGTGCCGCAGGCGCAACAATCAAGCCCACGGCGCGTTGTCCGAACACGCCTTCGGGAATGCGTTCGACGTGATGGGCTTTCGGTTCGACCAAGGTCCTCCTCTGATGGTCGAGCCGCGCAAAGGGCAAGGCAGCCTTGCCGAAGCCTTCCAGAACGCGGTCCGGGCCGCCGCATGTCTGGAGTTCTCCACGGTTCTGGGGCCCGGCTCGAACGCCTCACATGACGACCATCTGCATCTCGATATCGTGGCGCGCGACAGCGGATTCCGCCTTTGCGAGGTGAGCGGCGCGGTCGCAGAGTGATCTGCCGCTGGTCTGTCCGCAGTGCTGCGCAGAGCGCCAGCGGCAACTTTTAGGAATGCCGCCGCACAGCCCAAGGAAGAGCTGGCCGGCCGCCCTGAGCCGGACACGCTGCCCTGACTGGCTCATGGGCGCCGATAGGCCAACATGCGGTTGTCTGCCGGCATCGCGCGAGCAGGCTCGGGGGCGAAACCTCTGGCCAGGGCGGCCGCGTCGACGTCTTCGCGCGCGCGCAGGCCCCAGTCCGGGTTGCGTGCGCGCAGATCGGCATCGAAAGCGGCGTTCCCTGGGCCGGTGAAGGACCCCTTTTCGTTGAACGGGCCATAGATCAGCAAAAGCCCACCGGGGGCCAGACGCGCGGCTGCGCCTGCGATCAGGCCCAGCGTCGCCGACCACGGCGCGATATGAGTAAGGTTCGCGGCGAAGACCGCGTCAACCACCGCGCCGGGCCAAGGCGGTCGGGCTGCGTCGATCTGGACCGGTGACGCAACCCTTTCGGCCAGCTCGGGGCAGAGCGCGCGCCAGGCCCTGATCGTCGCAAGCCCCTCCGGTGTCGCCTCGCTGGGCAACCAGGTAACCTGCGGCAGGGACCGCACCATCCAGAGCGCATGTTCACCCGTGCCCGAGGCCAGTTCCAGAACCGTGCAGGGGCTGGATGGAAGCAGATCAGAGAGGGCAAGGCGGATCGGCTCGCGGTTGCGCGCGGTCGCCGGGGCATGGACCAGGCCGGGATGGCGCGCCCCCGTCGCGGCCGGGTCTGCAAGCGGATCAAAAGGTTCGGGCATCACAGGGTCCTTTCACCAGGCAACTTGCCTAGGTGTTCAGTCCCGGCATTTGGTGGATCGGGTTTAGGGTGAACCTGTCAGGCGCGATTGTCCATTGTTTGCAGATGAACTCGTAGGGCGTGAGGCCTTTGAGGGTCTTCAGTCTTCGCCCGAAGTTGTATGCGCTGATGAAGTTGGCGAGGTGATTTCGCAGCTCGTCGTGGTTGTCGTAGTGGAAGCGCTTGACGGTCGCTTCCTTGATGGTGCGGTTCATGCATTCCACCTGGCCATTTGTCCACGGGTGTTTGATCTTGGTGAGCCGGTGGTCGATCTTATGTTCGCGGCAGACGCGGTCGAAGATGTGCTCGCCGGCATAAATGTGCCGTTCATGATTGGTGAACTGAATGCCATTGTCAGTAAGCACGATGTGGAGCCTGTAAGGCACCGCGGCGATCACGTTGCGCAGGAAGGCTGCGGCGGCCATCTTACCCGCCTTTTGGTGCAGTGCCACGAAAGCGAACTTGGAGGTCCGGTCGATGGCAACGAAGAAATACAGCTTGCCTTCAGCCGTCTGAACCTCAGCAATATCAACGTGGAAGTAGCCGAGCGGGTAGGATTTGAACTTCGTCCTCGCAGGTTTGTCGCCCTGGACCTCGGGGAGACGCGAGATGTCATGGCGTTGCAGGCAGCGGTGCAGCGAGGATCGCGTCAGATGCGGGAGAGACGGCTGAAGTGCATAGAGGCGTTCTGCGCTACAAACGATCCCCCGGATCGTTTGCTTAACGCTTGAACTCCAGCGGCAACAGTGTGTGCCGCCGGAACGCGACGATCACCGCCTCTTCGTCGGACGTCAGCACCGTGGATCTTGCTTCCTTCGGCCCGGTGGGAAGATCGGTGACCGACGTCCGCTGGCGCCACTTTGACCTGCCACTGGTCTTTCATCCAGCCGCGACCGGAGCCTAGTGGTCATTTACGCCTGTCGGCGCAGGTTGAGCAATCGCCCGGCGCGCGGAACTCTCATCGCGTGCAGCGGGACGGGCGATTGCGGTGGTCAGGTGCAGGGCGAAACCTGCGGGGGTCTGGTAGCCAAGCGCGGAATGCGGCCGCTCGGTGTTGTAGTCGGTGACCCAGGTGGCGATCAGTTCGCGGACATGCGCCAGATTGCGGAACAGTGTCTCGTTCAGAAACTCGTCCCGCATCCGACCGTTGAAGCTTTCGACGAAACCGTTCTGCATCGGCTTGCCGGGCGCGATATAATGCCATTCGACCTTGTTCTCGGCACACCACTTGAGGATCGCGTTCGAAGTCAGTTCCGTCCCATTGTCGCTGACGATCATCCCCGGCCTGCCGCGGCGCTCGATCAAGGCCGTCAATTCCCGCGCCACGCATCGGCCCGAGATCGACGTGTCCGGGATCGCCGCGAGGCATTCCCGCGTGACGTCATCCACCACGTTCAGCAATGAGCCATTGTGCGCCATTGGTTCAAGCACAATGGCGAATGAAGCGCCGTCCGCAGGCGAACTGGTCATGGACAAAATCCAGTGACCAGCGCGCATTGGCCCGCGCCTCGATCAGGATCGGGGCCCTCGTGCCGATGGCCTTGCGGCGTGCTTTGCGTTTACGGACGGTTAACCCTTCCTCGCGGTAGAGCCGGTAGATGCGGTTGATCCCCGACGCCTCCCCCTCGCGCCGCAAGAGCACGAAGAGCCGCCGGTAGCCGAACCTGCGTCGTTCGTTGGGCAGATCCCTCAACCGTCCCCGCAGCGCCGTGTCCGGCGCACGCTGCGACTGGTAGCGCACCATCTTCCGGTCCGCCCCGGCAATCCGGCACGCCCGCCGTTCCGACAGCCCAAGCAGGGCCTTCAGATGCGCGACAGCCTCGCGCTTAACGGCGGGCGTCACCACTTTTTTGACAAGAGTTCCTTCATCGCCGCCATGTCGAGCATCTGCTCGGCCAAGAGCTTCTTCAGCTTGGCGTTCTCGTCCTCCAGCGTCTTCAGCCGCTTGGCCTCCGACACAGTCATCCCGGATAACTTTGCCTTCCAGGCATAAAACGTCCCTTCCGACATCCCGTGCTTGCGGCAGAGATCGGCGCACTTCGCGCCAGCCTCATGCTCCTGCAAGATCCCGATGATCTGTTCTTCCGTCAGTCGTGCCTTCTTCATCGTCCGTCCTCTCCATGGGCCAGACTCTAATCGCAGATGGAGGAAAAATCCCATGGCAGGTCAACTTGGCCACGGTCTTCTGATTGATCCCATAGCGCGCCGAAAGCGCCCTCAGGCTTTCTTCACTATTCTGTATTGCTCGACGGATTGCCTCTGTCGTGGTGGCGCAGCCGTGTAGAACCTGTCCCATAGTGCCTCCTTCCACCCCAAGGAAAAGATCGCACCATCAAACTCCGGGATCAAACAACAAGGTCGTGGTTCATCTGACTCATTTACTGCTTGAGGTAGGTGACCCCATTCGGGCCAAACCCCACAGCATGCGTTGCCAAGACTTGGTGCGTCTCCGTGTCGATCGTGGACATGCTTCCATCATTTGAATTTGTCACGAATGCCATTGTGCCATCGGTACTGATTGCGACGCCGTGAGCACCCATGCCTACCGTCACGGTGTCTATAGCGGAACCACTGGTCACCGCTATTACCGACACCTCGTTACTTAGTTTGGAGTCCGTTCCCTGATTGGCCACAAAAATCTTGGCTCCGTCCGGCGTCACATAAAGCTGGATTGGCCCATCGCCCACCGGGATGCGGTCAATGACTTTCAAAGACGCCATATCGATCACTGCCACTGCGTCGTCATCTCGCAGCGAGACATAGGCACGGCTGCCGTCGGGAAGGAAGGCAACCTGAACCGGGGCTGATCCGACAGCGATGCGACCGACCTCGCCAAGAGTGTGGGCGTCTATGAGCGAGACGGTGCCATCCTGGACATTTGCCACCAGCAGATGCTGTCCGTTCGGGGAAAGCCGCAGCCCGTGTGGATAGTCACCGGTCGGGACGGTCGCGACTACGACACCTGCCTCCAGATCGACAACTGACAGCGTATCATCCCCGGCATTGGTCACAAAGGCCCGCCGCCCTTCCTGATCGGTCACCACATGTGCGGGGTGGTCACCCACCTCGATCTCGGTTGCGGCTTCTTCGAGGGCAAGAGGGTCCATGATCAGCAATCGTCCGCTGCCGCCAGCATGGCCGTGGCCTTCGCCATGAGCCGCATCGGCAGGCGCACCGACGACCAGCAGGCGTCGTCCATCTGCACCGATCTGAATGTTGTGCGGGGCGACTCCGACAGCCACCTCTATGACGGTTCCCGCTGACAGATCGACCCGGCTGACCGTATTGCCGCGTTCGTCTGCCGTGAAGACAAAGCCGGTTCCTGCAGCGGTCTCAGCCATACCCAGAGCGGGAAGGGACAGGAGGACGAGCAGCGCGATACCTGGCAGGGTCCGCCGTGGATGATGCACCAGAGCCATGGAGGGAGTCAGGGTCGAAAGGGTTGGCGACATTTCAGTTATCCTCATGGTTTCTGCAGTAACGCAACCAATGGGTGAAGGTCATGCGGCAGCATGGTGGCTAAAGACCGTCGTGCTGCCGTCCCGGTTGATCAAGAACACGTCGTAGGCATCACGCTCGGTTTCCGCTCCCATTCCAGGCGATCCGTACGGCATACCGGGCACAGCAAGGCCGATGGCGTCGGGACGTTCCTCGATCAGACGACGAATGTCGGCCGGGGGAACGTGGCCTTCGATCATGTATCCCTCGACCCGCGCGGTATGGCACGAGGCCATCTCCGTGGGGATACCGTTATCGGACTTGTAGCGCATGAGCAGGGTACCTGCGCTTGCCTCGGTCGTGACCGCAAAGCCATCGGTTTCGAGAATCTCGATCCAGGCGGAACAGCAGCCGCAACTGGGGTCTTTCAAGACGTGGATCGCCGGTTCGGCACCTTGTGCCAAGGAGCGCAATGGCGATGCTGCCAATAGAGCCGTTGCGCCGATCAGGACCGCGCGTCGCGACAGAGTGTTCTTAATCATCAGGTTATCAATTTTATCCGAGTGTCTGACAGTGTTTGACGAACCGCACCTTGCAAATGACCACAGTCACAACTCGATGCGCCGCAGCCGGAGCGCGTTGGTGATTACCGATACCGACGACAGGCTCATCGCCGCCGCGGCGATCATGGGTGAGAGCAGAAGGCCGGTGACCGGGTACAGCAGCCCCGCCGCGATCGGCACGCCAAGCGCGTTGTAGGCGAAGGCGAAGAACAGGTTCTGCTTGATGTTGCGCAGGGTGGCACGCGCCAGCTTGCGGGCCCGCACGATGCCCATCAGGTCGCCGCCCAGCAGGGTTATTCCGGCACTTTCCATCGCCACGTCGGCGCCGGTGCCCATGGCGATGCCGACATCGGCGGCGGCCAGCGCGGGCGCGTCGTTCACGCCGTCGCCCGCCATGGCGATCTTGTGGCCCTCGCGGCGCAGCTGGTCGATCAGGTCCTTCTTGGCCTCTGGCAGCACGCCTGCGCGCACCTCGTCGATGCCAAGCTTGCCCGCCACCGCCTGCGCCGTGCGCTCATTGTCGCCCGTCGCCATGATGACGCGCAGCCCCAAGGCGTGCAGCTCGCGGATAGCCTGCGCGGTCGAGTCCTTGATCGGGTCGGCCACCGCCACGATACCGGCAAGCGCGCCATCGACTGCAACGAACATTGCCGTCTTGCCCATCGCGCGCAACGTGTCGGCCTTTGCTTCGGCCGCGCCCGTGTCCAGCCCCCGTTCCCGCATCATCGCCGCATTGCCGAGCGCCACCGCGCGGCTGCCGACCCTGCCCTGCACGCCCTTGCCGGTGATCGCCTCGAACTCCGCGGCCTCATGACGGGCGGCCCCCTGCGCCTCGGCTCCCTCGACGATCGCTTCCGCCAGCGGATGTTCCGAGCCGCGTTCAAGCGCGGCGGCCAGCGACAGCAGCTCCGTCTCTGGCAGGTCCCCGAGCGCCACCGTATCGGTCAGCTTTGGCTTGCCCATGGTCAAGGTGCCGGTCTTGTCGACGATCAGTGTATCGACCCCCGCCATCCGCTCCAGCGCCTCGGCATCCTTGACCAGAACACCCACCTGCGCCCCGCGCCCCGCTGCCGTGGTGATCGAGATCGGCGTGGCGAGACCGAGTGCGCAGGGGCAGGCGATGATCAGCACCGACACCGCCGAGGCGATGGCGAAGACCAGCGCCGGCTCGGGACCGAAGATCAGCCAGACCACGAAGGCGAAGATCGCGATGCCCACCACCGTCGGCACGAACACCGCCGAGACCCGGTCCGCCAGCCCCTGGATCGGCGCGCGGGACCGCCGCGCGTTCGACACCATCGCCACGATCTGCGCCAGCACGGTATCGGCGCCGACCTTGCCCGCCTCGATCACCAAAGAGCCGTTCTTGTTGATGGTGGCGCCGGTCACCGCATCGCCCGGTCCCTTCTCCACCGGCATCGACTCGCCGGTCAGCATGCTTTCATCCAGCGAAGACCGGCCCTCGATCACCGTGCCGTCCACCGGGACGGCATCGCCCGGGCGCACGCGCAGCCGGTCGCCCTCCATGATGTTTTCCAGCGGCGCGTCATATTCCGATCCGTCCGGCAGGATGCGCCTTGCGGTCTTGGGTGCAAGGTCCAGCAGCGCGCGGATCGCGTCCCCGGTGCGCTCGCGCGCGCGCAGTTCCAGCACCTGGCCCACGAAGACCAGCGTCACGATTACCACGGCCGCCTCGAAATAGGTGCCGACGCCGTGGCCCATCCGGTATTGCTGGGGGAAGACGCCGGGCAGGAAGGTCGCGACCAGCGAATAGAGGTAGGCCGCAGCCACGCCGAGGCTGATCAGCGTCCACATGTTCGGCGAGCGGTTCACCACCGATTCACAACCCCGCCGGAAGAACGGCAAGGCCGCCCAGAGGATGATCGGTGTGGCCAGCACGAACTCGAGGTAGCTGGCTGTCTGGTGCCCGATCCAGTCGCGGACCGGCAGCGCGACCAGCTCGCCCATCGTCAGGACGACAAGCGGCACGGCTGCCGCAGCCGAAATCCACATCCGGCGCGTGAAGTCCGTCAACTCCTCGCTGGGTTCGTCCGACGGCAGCATGGGCTCCAGCACCATCCCGCAGATCGGGCAGGCGCCCGGTGCATCGCGGACGATCTCGGGATGCATCGGGCAGGTATATTGGACGCTGGCCGGGGCGGCCTTCTTCTGCCCGGCGGCCCGGCCCGATGCGTAGAACCAAGGGTCCGCCTTGAACTTCGTCTGGCACTTCTCGGAGCAGAAATGGAAGGTCTCGGCCTTGAACTCCGCGTGGCGCCCGCCAGGCTTCACCGCGACCGTCATCCCGCAGACCGGGTCCTTCGCCGTTTCGGATCCCGCAGATATGGCGGGCGTCGCATGCTGATGATCATGTTCCATCTGTGCGGATCTCTCTGGTTCTGTTGATGTTGCATGGCCGGGATGTCCCTGGCCATGCATCGGGTGGCGGCGTTGGACTGAGCCACGGCAAGGCGTGGACCGAGCCAAGCGCCTTGCCAGATCAGGCCGACGCCGTGACCGCGAACTCGGTCATCATCCCCGAGGCGAGGTGCGGCATGTGGTGACAGTGTAGCATCCAGCGCGCAGCCTCGCCCGCATCGAGGGCGACGTCGACCATCGACATCGGCGGCACATGAACCGTGTCGCGCAGCGCACCGGCGACGCGCCGCCCGTTCAGGCCGACGACCTGGAACGCATGTCCGTGCAGATGCATCGGGTGGGCCATCATCGACATGTTGTGGAACGACAGCACGACGCGCTCGCCGCTGCGCGCGGTGATCGGTTGGTGCTGGCCCCATGCTGCCCCGTTGATTGTCCAAGCATAGGGCTGCATCGAGCCCCCGAGCATCAGCATGTGACTGCGGTCCACCGCCCGATCCGGCAGGGCGTCCAGTGCGATCAGGCGTGCCTCCTGCGCAAGATCGGTGTCGAAGGCAGGCGCCTGGGCCTCTGCCACAGCGTCAAGGCGCCGAACCTCGGCCCCCTGCGTGGCAAGGATCAGGCCGGTGCGCTCGCGCGCGCCTTCGCGCATGGCGAGGATCGGCCATGCGCCTCCTTCTTTCGGCAGGTCGATCTCCAGGTCCAGCCGCTCGCCCATCGCCAGCCCGAAACGAGTCCCGGGCAGGGGCTGGACGGCGTTCCCGTCCACGGCGACAAGCCGCGCCCCGACCGTCCCGGTCTCGATCCAGAACACCGTCGCCGCGGCAGCGTTGATCACCCGCAAGCGGATGCGCCCGCCGCGTTCGACCTGCACCACCTCGGGATCCGAAAGGGTCCGGTCGTTGGCGAGATAGGCGTCCCATTCATAGTCGTTCAGATCCATGGCCATGCCGCCCATGCCCATCATCCCGCCCATTCCCGGCATGTTGCCCATCGGCATGCCGCCTATGGCGCCGTGGCCCATCGTGCCATGATCCATGCCCGGCATCGCGCCCATGCCTTCCATGGGCATGGGCGGCACCCCGGAACCGGCGCCATGGCCTGCGCCGTGCCCGCCGCCGTGGCCACCGCTGATCTCGGCGAGAACTTCCTCGGGCGACTTGAAGGAGAAATCATGCAAGAACATCACGACCTCCTGCCGGTCGGCAGCGAGATCAGCCTCTGACCGCACGATCAGCGGCGCCGCGAGCAACTGCATCTCCTGGATCGGCACATGGCTGTGCATCCAGTGCGTGCCCGTCCTTGCCTGGAAATCGTAGGACCGCGTCTCCTTCGGCGCGAGAAGCGGCATTGGCATGTCCGGCACGCCGTCCTGAGCGTTGGGCGGTGTCTGCCCGTGCCAGTGGATGATCGTGCCGACGTCAAGATCGTTGGTCAGGTCGAGCCGGAACCTCTGGCCGGGGTCGAGCACCAGGCCTTGGCCGCGGGGACCGGCAAGGCCGAAGACGGTTGCTGCACGCCCGTCGATGTCGAGCGTGCGGGTCGTGGCAGACAGGCGGATGCGGGCCGCCGTCTGCGCGAAGGCAAGACGGGGCACCTGTGCAGCGGCAATAGCGGCAGCACCTGCGGCAAGAAAGCCGCGTCGCGAAAGGGTGTTCATGGTCGTCTCCTCGGGACATCACGTCCCGTTCCTCAGGGGCGATGGAACGCCGCGGGCAATGGCCCGGGCGGGCTCAGAGGAGGCGGAGCTTGGGAGGGCGTTCGTTCAGACCGGGCACGCGGCTGACGTGGCTTGCCTCCTGCTGGACGCGATGACCGGCAGTCCCGTGGGCGTGCTCATCGTCCGCGCCTGGCGAGATCAGGAAGGCCGAAAGACCCGCACAGACAAACTCGCACATTCCGGCATCGACCGATCCACAGGGATGTTCGCCCTCACAGGCGGCTTCGGCCATATCGGGAGAGGGCATCATTTCACCCAGATGCGCCGCGTGATCGTGGCCGGAACTCATGCTCATGCGGGCAGCATGTGCAGATGTCACCGTCGTCACCACGGTGATCGCGAGGATGGCAAGCAGGGTGATTACACGTGCAACCATGCTGCAAAAGATAGGCAGGACTCACGCGAATGTCCATTGCCGTGGATGACGCAGCTCGGGCAGACGGTCGTCTCGGCGGAAAGCCGATCAAAATCCTGCCATGACTGGGGATGGAAACCTTGAGAAAACTCCTTGGAAATCCTGTCGCGAGCGGTCTGCTCTTCGGAGGCCTGAGCCTCGCGATGCTGGCTGCTTGGCACTATGGCGGCATTGCCTCCGATGACGCGGCGCCGGCGGAGGCCCCGTCGCAAGGACGGCAGGTCTATGCGGATCACTGCGCCTCGTGCCACGGCGCGGATCTGGAGGGCCAACCGGATTGGCGCTCGCCGCTTCCCTCCGGACGAGTGCCGGCACCGCCGCATGACGAGAGCGGCCACACATGGCACCACTCCGACGAGACCTTGTTCCGCATCGTGAAGGAGGGCACCGCAGCCATTGTCGGGGGCGGCTACGAGAGCGACATGCCGGGATTTGGTGACGTCTTAAGCGATGCGGAGATCGGCGCCGTTCTTGCTTACATCAAGAGCACCTGGCCAGAGCGCGAGCGGAGTTTCCAGGAGAAAGTATCAGGGGCAAACTGACTGTGCCCTTTACCCGAACGCGAATGATCGAGGAAGGGCGGCCTTGCGTCGATCTGGCCGCGCCGCTGCATGCCGGCGAACGCGCTGTGGCCGAGGCAAAGCGGGTGATCTATGATCACATCGACCCCTGCAGGACCGCCGAGGGCGGTCCTGCAGGGGTCGAGATCAAATCCGTGACAAAGCTCTTGTGATGCTGAACACCCTGCGCAACCCCGCCTTCCGCCACCTGTTTGCCGCGCAGATCGTGGCGCTTCTGGGCACGGGTCTGGCGACGGTGGCGCTTGGGCTGCTCGCCTGGCAGTTGGCGGGCGACAATGCCGGTGCCGTTCTGGGGACGGCGCTGGCGATCAAGATGGTGGCCTGTGTCGCGCTGGCCCCCATCGCGGCCGCCATCGCCGAACGCCTGCCGCGCCGGGCATTCCTTGTGGTGCTGGACCTGATCCGCGCATGCGTGATTGCCTGCCTCCCCTTCGTGGATCAGGTCTGGCAGATCTATGTGCTGATCTTCTTGCTTCAGGCTGCATCCGCAGGCTTTACCCCGGCCTTTCAGGCAGTGATCCCCGATGTGCTGAAGGAGGAGGACGACTACACCAACGCCTTGTCCCTGCTTCGGCTGGCCGAGGATCTGGAGCAACTTGCCTCGCCGATGATCGCAGCGCTGCTGCTGACCGTGGTCGGCTTTCCGGTCCTGTTCGCGGGCACGGTCGTGGGGTTCGCAGCCTCCGCGCTGTTGGTGATGACGGCCCGCCTGCCGGATCGGGTGCGGGCCGAAGACAGCCATTTCTGGGCCGATGTGACCAAAGGTATCCGCATCTACACCAGAACGCCTCGCCTGCGCGGGCTGATGGTAATGGAAGCCTCCGTCGCCGCTGCCGGGGCCATGGTTTACGTCAACACGGTTGTTCTGGTGCAGGCCCATTTGGGGCTAGGCGACGAATCCGTGGCACTGGCCTTCGCGGGCTTCGGCGCAGGGTCGATGTTGGCGGCACTCCTCTTGCCGCGCATCCTTGACCGGCTGACGGATCGCCCAGTGATGTTCGGCGGAGCCGCACTGATGGTAGCGGGCGTCGCGCTAGTGCCGCTGGTGGGCGGGCTGGCCAGCCTGATCACCCTCTGGGCGTTGATCGGCTTCGGCTTTTCCCTGACGCAGACGCCCGTCGGCCGCATCATCAACCGCTCGGCGCGCGAAGCCGACCGGGGTGCGGTCTTTGCCGCGCAGTTTGCGTTGAGCCATGCTTGCTGGCTCGTAACCTATCCCCTCGCAGGGTGGATCGGCGCTGGCGCGGGGCTTTCGGTTGCTGCGCTGGTCTTGGCCGGGATCGGCACTCTCGGCTTGATTGCCGTCCTGCGCGTCTGGCCTGCCGAAGATAAAGGCGTCCTGTCGCATGACCACCCGGACCTACCACCCGATCATCCGCACCTGTCGCATCATGGCCGACATCATTCCCATGCCTACGTGATCGATGATTTGCACCGCAGGTGGCCGAAGGCGACCTTACGACACTTCTGCGGAGAGGACACTTGACTCAGGAGGGGCTGACCTCTTGGAGCGGTAAA